>ERZ767310.731-NODE-731-length-19605-cov-4.885217_pt1 | contig 19605 bp, 18 predicted proteins | sample MGYA00374954_ERZ767310 | MGnify/ENA primary metagenome ERZ767310 (study PRJEB28948, sample SAMN06267188) | marine metagenome | isolation source: Columbia River Estuary | place: USA:Columbia River Estuary, USA | collected 2013-07-23 ...
TTATCAATCTCATCCACATATATCTGCTCCTATATCAATCTAGTTTTTTAGCTTTTATTGCAAGTTTAGGATGCATAATATTTATAGCTACTAAGCTTCCTCCCCAGACACAGCCGCCATCTAAACACACTATATTTTTATCATGATAGTAATTAAGTGCAGACCAATGCCCAAAAATAATCAAACTTTCAGTGGCTTTTCTATTTGGATGAGAAAACCAGGGCAATAAATTGGAAGCGTTGTCTATGGGCGACCCTTTTTCATTAAAGTTTAGCTCAGTATCCTTACCGATAAATCTCATTCTTGTAAAAGCATTAGTAATAAAATTACTTCTTTCTTTACGATTGGTTTGATCGATCCATTTATTAGGGGTGTTTGAATACATATTCTTAAAGAAATTAGGACCTTCTTGACCTTTTATGATTGAACTCATTTCATTGCTATAAAGAATGGATTCTTTTATAGACCAATTGGGATGAATGCCAGCATGAACCAGCACAGTGTTTAATGCTTGATCAAAATGCATTAATGGCTTACTTCTGAGCCACTCAATTAAATTGATTTTATATTTTGATTCCAATATTGGTTTAAGTGATTCATCTTTGCTCTTAATCTTATTATCAGAAAGAGCAAGAGCAATCAAATGAAGATCATGGTTACCAAGAACAGCAACAATTGATTTATCAATAGAGTGTAAGTAATTCAGTACCTCCAATGATTGTGGTCCTCTATTAACCAAATCTCCCGTTAACCACAATTGATCTTTGCTTTCATCAAACTCAATTTTTTCGAGAAGCCTTCTTAATTCTACATAGCAGCCTTGTATATCGCCTATTGCATAGATGGACAATTAAACGCACCTTTTATTTGACAGCTTAATATAGTCTTTGACAGTTAAGTTTTCAGGTCGGTTTTCACAATCAATACCCATTGCTTTAATTTCTTCTTTTGAAAAATAATCTTTTAATCCATTGCTGATTTTCTTTCGTCTTTTGGAAAAAACTGTTTTAAGAATATCATCCAATGAATCTAATATTTTTTCATCTAAATTATTGTTTGGGGTAATTCTAACGAGAGAAGAAATAACCTTAGGTTTAGGAAAAAATGCATTAGGAGAAATATTAAAAAGTTTCTTAATATTACAACGAGCCTGTATTGCAATAGACAGTCGGCCATATGTTTTTTTATTCTCACCACTGATCATACGATCAGCAACTTCTTTTTGTACCATGATATGTAGATCTTCAAATAGTGAATTAGATTTCAGTATATGGAAAATAAGTGGAGTGGATATATTGTATGGAAGGTTTCCTATCAAACGTATTTTTTTATTATCTTTGACAACACTTTTGAAATCAAATGAAAGGGCATCCATGCAATGAATGTTGATGTTGTTGGAATGATTGCTTTCTTGCAGTCTTGAAGATAAATCTTTATCAATCTCAATAACGTCTATTTTTTTTAAATGTTCCAAGAGTGGAAATGTTAAAGCGCCTTGACCCGGACCTATTTCTAATAAATGATCATCAATTTTTGGATTAATCGATCTAATAATTTTTTGTATTATATTCTTATCATGCAAAAAATTCTGCCCAAAACGTTTTCGAATAACAGGTTTAGTTTTTTTCTGCATAGCTTTGATACATTTTTTTTGCAGTCATTAATGCGTAGTGAAGGCTTTCATTATTCACGTTATTACTAGCGGTTAAATCTAATGCAATGCCATGATCGACAGAAGTTCTAATAATTGGTAGACCTAACGTTACATTTGCTGCTTGATGTGGGTTTACAAATTTGAATAGTGGTAACCCTTGATCGTGGTAAAGAGCTAGAATAATATCCAAATCTAGATTTTGTAAAAAAGCAGTGTCTGCTGATATAGGACCAATAATATTTTTATTCTTTTTTCTTAGATATTCTATGGTGGGTTCAATGATTAATAATTCCTCTTTCCCCAATAACCCTTCTTCACCTGCATGAGGATTTAATCCTAGGACGCCTATAGTTGGTTTTTTGAGGTCAAAAAAGACTTGCATATCTTTTTCAATAATTTCAATTGTTTCTATGAGTAAGCCACTATCAATGGCTTCAGGTACTTCTTTTAGAGCTATGTGAGTTGTTGCTAATGCCATTTTCATATTGTCAGAGACAAATGCCATTACTGAATTGGATTTACAAATATTGGCAATAAATTCTGTATGCCCACTAAAATTAATACCGGATTGGTTAATAATATTTTTATGCACAGGTCCAGTAACCATTCCTTTAAAGTCTTTGTTCAAACATGCCTGAGTAGCATTCTCAATCATTGCAATAACATAAGGGCTGTTTTTTTGATCAAGTTTCCCCGGTAGAACTTTTTTGGCAGTATCAAAATTTTTAACCAATAGGGAATCTTTGGGTAGCGACGAATAATTTTGTTTTCGATCATACTGAATAAAGTTAATTTTTAGTTTTAATGCATTCGCTCTTTCTTCAAGCATCAGTAAGTCAGCAAAAACTACAAATTCAGATGCATCCTCTCTTTGAGCTATGGATAGAGTTAGATCAGGACCTATGCCAGCCGGTTCTCCTGAAGTAACAGCAAACGGTTTTAGCATAATCTTTTCGTCAAGAATATTTAACTAATTGAAAGGTAGAATTTCTACAAAAGCCTCGTCTCTTAATTCACGTGCCCAGATTTCAATTTCGTCTGATAGCTTTGAATTCCGAATAGCTGACATGGCTTTTCTCTTTTGAATCTCCTCAGTATTATCAAATGTTCTCTTGCCTAAGAATTCAATAATATGCCATCCATAACGCGTTTTAATAGGCATGCTAATTTCATTTTCATTCAATGAATTTGCCACAGATTCAAATTCTGGAACAAAAAAACCTTGAGCAGTCCATCCCATATTACCTCCTTCTTGAGCCGAGCCACTGTCTTCTGAGACTGCTGATGCAACTGCACCGAAATCACCTTCATTAATTATTTGATTTCGTATTGTTTTAAGTTTTTCTTCTGCAGCAGAATCATCTAATACTTCATTGGTCTTGATTAGAATATGTCTGACATTAATTTGATCTTCAAGTATAGGATCATTGCCTTTAATAGCATTCAATCTTAGTAAATGAAAACCACTGGCACTTTTGAAAGGTTGGCTTATTTGATCTGTCTCAATTGAGCTAACCGCTTGTATAAAAATATTAGGTAACTGCTCTCCCTGCATCCAACCTAAATTTCCGCCATTAAGTGCTTGTTGACCTTTGGAGAATTCCACAGCTAATGATTCGAAATTCTCGCCATCACTAATCTTTTTATAAAGATTATTAACTAAAAGTTCTGCTTTTGCTGTCTCATTATTGCTTGAAGAAGATGATATAGGTATCAATATATGTGAGAGATTGTAGCCATAATTGAGAGCATCTTGATCTTTTTGTAGAACCATAAAGCTTTCTAGTTCACTTTCAGAAACAGAAATTCTGGATGCAACATCCCTTTGTCTTAATTGATCAATGGTGAGTTGTTCTCTTAGTTCTTTTCTATAGTCTTTATAGTTAATGCCTTCCGCTTCTAATATTTTTGGAAAATCTTTAAATTCATCCTGATTATTCTGAGCTACATTTGTAATAGTAGCATTCAGTGCCTCATCTGAGATTCTCACACCAAATCTTTCAGCACGCTGAAGTTGAACTCTTTGAATAATTAGTCTTTCCATAACTTGTTCTTGTATTACATCTCTTGGTGGCAATCGTCCTTCTTGTTTTTCTAAATTAGCTATAATTAGTTCAAGTTGTTGTTCAACTTCACTTCTTAAAATAACTCCGTCATTCACAATGGCAGCAATACCATCAATAAACTCACCAGTACCACCCAGCTCTCTTGTCTGAGAAAAAATATTGGTATTAAAAATAATTGCCATACAAACAATTATTTTAAGAACTATTTTATTTTTTTTGAACATAATTAAGTGCCATCATATCCTAATATTCCCCGATCCAATAGGTTTTCAATAGGCATACCTATTTCACCCAGACCTTTAAAAATAAATTGAATTGAGAAAGAAGAGTCTGACGCACCATTTCTATATGCTAAATGCTTCCTAGAGATAGCTCGAATTCCCCAACAGCATGTTTCATATTCCACTCCTATGAATTGTTCTAAGACTTTTTTATCTATAATTGAGTAATTATAGCGTCCAACAATATTCCAACTATCTCGAATGGGAACAGAAAAAGAGGTATCAAATTGCCTGAGCATATTTCGACGATATCTATATGAGAAATTAAAGATCTTTGCATCATCCGATTTGTATTGAAATCGCGTTTCTGTTTTCATTGACTTACCGATGTCTGAATCCCACATATGACCTAATCTTAATGACCATTCTCTATTGATATTCCATTGCATCATTGCAAGATATGCTGAGGAACTATTATTCTTTTCTAGCTCATTTGGAAGAGTTACTTTTCTTTCTTTATAGTAATGAGTTTGCCCTAAGGTTAGGCTTAGAATGGGTTTCAGGCTGTCTGTTTTAAATAGTTTTGTTGTCATTCCATAACTTAATTTTGATGTATCTCCTATACGATCTTGACCTACGTATCTATTTTTTCTGAATAGCTGAATGTGATTAATATCTGGTTGAATGGTATCAAAGACAGGAAAATCATTTTGATTACGGAAAGGGATGTAGACTCCCATTATTCTAGGTTCTATGGTTTGCGTATATGTTCCTTCACTCCAAGACTTTTTCAGCAGTGCATTCAAGTCCAAACTGTATATTGGAACAGCCCTTTTGGCTGAAAGATTGGGTGTTTTTTCATTGAAATCTTTCTCCAGATTGTATTTTGTTAAATCAATCTCTAAAGCAGGTTTTATTTGAATGCCATTCAGGTTAAATGTCTTTGATACATTGGGCATCATGTGTAACCTGCCACCAGAGAGTGCTCCATTCTTATCAAAATAGGCTAATTGGCTATTCAGTCCATAATTAATACCAGTATTCTTCAACGTCCATAAACCTGAAAAATTTAGATAAGGTAATCTTCTATGGGGCCTTTCATTATAGAGAAGAGAGTCATCTAATATTTGGTGATTATCCATGCCAAAATTTAAAAACCAATTATCACTATAATGATCAAGATTTATAGACCTCACTAAGTGGGTTCTGCTAGTAGTACTGAGTGATTGTGTTAGATCTTCAAAATAGTTATTTCCAGAAGTGTATTCACCCTTTAAGGATACTCTCCAATCGGGCCTTAGGTTAATAATCTGCTCATGAGAAATATAAGTTCTGTCTTTGTTTAATTGTTTATCATTAAATAGAAAATCAAGACGCGTTTCACCTTTTTGCTTATTAGTCATAAACCTGAATTGATTACTCAGCTGGAATCCTCTTTTATCCATATATTTTGGAGTGGTTATCAGATCCATATTAGGAGAAATATTCCAATAATAAGGAAGGCTTAATTCTATGCCTCTTTTAGTTGATGAGCCAAAGTTAGGAGTAAGAATGCCTGATTTTCTTGAATCTGATAGAGGAAAGGTTAAGTATGGAAGATATAAGATAGGCCAATCTTTAAATCTTAAGCTTAGATTCTTTGCCACTCCCTCATCTTTATTGAGTTGCATTGACTCAGCTCTGAGCTCCCAAGAATTATCAAGAGCAGTACAAGTGGTATAGGTAAAATCAGTCAGGCTAAAGTTATTATTACTATCTATCGCTATTGTTTTAGCAACCCCTCTTGCTGGAACGCTAAAGATTTGATAATCACCTTCTTGTATTAATGCTGTTTTCTCTTCAGTCCTAATAATCGCTTCTTTTCCATATATGAGAGCATCTGAATTTTCAAATATAAGATTCTTAGTTACTCGGATAATGCCTCCACTTTCATCAAAAGCTGCTTCTCCACCAGTAATGGTATTATTTCCTGAGGTTATTTTTATCTCATTCTTAATTTTTAATTGTTTACCCACTTCACCTTCAATGGAGCCAGCGGTCAGTGAAGTAGATGTTCCAGAATCTATTGGAAAGTTGTTTGAATTTTTATAACCAATCAAGCAAGTATTGTTGGAGATTTCTTCAGCACTAGCTTCAGAAACCATCATTATGATAAATAATATAAATAACTGTTTAGTAGTATTCATATAGTTCAAATAACATTCCTTTCTTCTTTAATACTTTATTATCACACATCATTATAAATAAGGTTTCTGAATTCATGCTCTTAATTATCATGTAATATGATTAATTTTATAGAATAAATTTAATTTTTTAGAATATATAAAGGTAATAATTGAAGCAAAGTGAAAGAAATATTCTTTTTAAGTCTTGGATAGAAAATTCCATCGATGCAATGATAACAAGAATAGAGCCTGCAAGCTCAGATGCCAGCTTCAGAAGTTATTATAGAATTATTCTTAACAATGAAGATACTTTCATTGCAGTGGATTCTCCTCCAGAACATGAAAATAATAAGCAATTCCTGAGAATTGCTCAGATATTGAATGATATGGGCATAGCAGTTCCAAAAATTATTGATAGTGAATTAAATCATGGTTTTTTAATCATTAGTGATTTAGGAAATAACACGATGTTGGATAAATTGACATCAAATAATCAACACTCATCTGATTACTATAAAAAAGCGGTCAGCTTGATTTCTAAAATGCAGCATAGTGGAGTTTCATCTCATTCTGAGCTACCTCTTTATGATAAAGATATGATGCTCGATGAGATGAAGTTGTTTGTATATTGGTACTGTAAACTGGAATTAAAAATAAACGATAAAGAGATGCAAAAATATGATCTATATAGTATTTTTAATCAAATTGCAGACAGGGCAGTTAAACAAGAAAAGGTATTCGTGCATCGTGACTTTCATTCAAGAAATATCATTATCAATAGCAATAATCAATTAGGTATATTGGATTTTCAAGATGCAGTTTTAGGGCCTATAACTTATGATCTCGTTTCTCTGCTTAGGGATTGTTATATAACTCTTCCTGAAAAATTTGTCTCAGAAAAGATCGAACATTTTTATCATGAGTCATCAGCATTGCTAATGAAGACGACTCAAGAAGAATTTATAAAAGATTTTGACTTGATGGGTATACAAAGACATTTAAAAGCAGTAGGTATATTTTCAAGATTAAAGCATAGAGATCAAAAAGAAAATTATATTCTAGATATACCTAGAACAAGAGATTATTTAATAAAAATTTGTGATAAATATGATTCTCTTCAATTATTATCTGATTTTCTAAGAGAGCACTCTCACAAATGAAAGCCATAGTATTAGCTGCAGGAAGGGGCGAAAGATTAAGACCTATTACTAATCAAATTCCAAAACCTTTAATATCTATTGATAATAAAACATTGCTTGAGAGAAATATTGAATCTTTATATCTATCAGGAATAAGAGAAATTGTAGTTAATTCTTCCTGGTTGGCAAAACAACTTGAGGTTTTTTTATCAACAATAAATTATCCAAATCTTAAGATTATTTATTTATATGAGGGAGAAAGACCATTAGGAACTGCAGGTGCAATTTTTAATGCCATTGATTATTTAAAGGATGATTATTTTTGGGTGGTTAACTCAGACATTTTGACGAATTATTCTTTTAAACGCATCAAAACTAATAACAAACAAAAAGCTCACTTAATTTTAGTGCCTAATCCCGATCATAATTCTGAAGGTGACTTTGGCATAATGGATGGAATTGTGTGCAATCATTCAGATCAGATGTATACTTTTAGTGGCATTAGTTTGCTTTCTCCTGAGATGTTTGAAAAACAAGATAAAAAGACAGAATCATTAGCAACAATTTTAAGAGACTTCGTTGAGAAAGATATCGTTACAGGGGATATATTTTATGGTGAATGGCTTGATATAGGAACCCTTGAACGATTAAATAAAGCAAAAAATAAAATAGAAATAAGTAATTCAAATGAAAGATAAAAAAAAGAATTATCATCAGAAAACTTCACTAGTTCATTCAGGAAGGGATAAAAGATTTACTCAGGGTGCTGTCAATATTCCACCTTATAGAGCCTCTACAGTATTATTTGAAACATTAGAGGAATACTACAATTGGGATAAGCAGTTTAAAAGTTTTCGCTATGGAAGATTGGGCTCACCAAACAGTTTAGCCTTAGAAGAAGCTTATTCAGAAATTACGGGAGCTTATAGATCAATTGCTACTAGCTCTGGTATGTCAGCAATCAATATTGCTGTTAGTGCGTTTCTTAAACAAGGGGATCATGCTCTTGTAACACAAGGTTGTTATCAACCTGCAGCTGAATTATTCGATCAATATCTAACAAAATTTGGCATTGATGTTGACTTTTTTTCTCCCATCATGGAATCCTCTATAGCTGATTTAATATTACCAACAACGAAAATTGTTTATTTAGAAGCACCCAGCTCAGTGACTTTTGAGATACCTGATATCGAGCTTGTTATTAGCTCTATTAGGAAAAAGAGTAGAGAATTAAACACTAAAATTATTATTATTTTTGACAATACATGGGCTGGACCATTGTATTTTAAATCTTTTAATTTCGATATAGATATTGAAGTTCAAGCGGCTACTAAATCCATTGTAGGGCACTCGGATGCAATGCTTGGTTTAGTGGCATGCACAAAAGAGACGTATCAAACAGTCAAAGATTGTTCTAGAAATCAAGGAATATCAGTGGGACCTGATACTTGTTATCTGGGTTTAAGAGGCTTAAGAACTATGGGTTTAAGAATGGAAGCTCAGTATGATAATGCCAAGAAGATTGCTGCATGGTTGCATAATCAGAAAGTTATTAAAGAAGTATTTTATCCACCTGTTTCTTTTTCTAAATTTCATGATAATTGGTCGAAAACATTTTTGGGAGGCGGGAGCTTAATGAGTATGGTACTCGATGATACATACTCCACCAGTGCTTTAGCTGCTTTTTTAGATGACATGGATTTATTTGGTATGGGTTATAGTTATGGAGGTTATGAATCTTTGTTAACTCCTTGTACACTTCAAAAACAGAGAATCTCTGACACTGATGACTTTGACCAAACGATGCTGAGAATGTATATAGGGCTGGAGGATATTAATGATTTAATAGCAGATTTAGATAGTGGTTTTAAGAGGCTCGTGAACCACTAGATTGTCTTAGAAGTTTCTTAAAATATTCTCTTTTATATCATCTCGTACTTCATTAATACTCAGATTTGCACCTAAATTATTTAAATCAGAAACTTTATTTGAGCTGTTACCACAAATCATAATATTATCCCATGGGTTCATATCCATAGAGATATTAATTGATGCTCCATGGTAACTGCAACCTTTTGAAATTTTTAAACCAAAACTTACTATTTTTTCTTCTTCAATAAAGATTCCAGGTTCATTTTTTTTGAAAAAGGCATCCCCTTTATAATTTTGAATGGTATCCAGTATTGCTTTCTCAAAACTAGAAATAAAATCCTTTATTTTGATAGATCTTCTTTTAAGGTCAAATAATAAATATACCATCAGCTGTCCTGGACCATGAAAAGTAAGTTGACCTCCTCGATCTGTCTTTATAACGGGTATATTTGTCAATAATGGAATATCATTTTTTTTAGTTCTAGGACCATAGGTATAGACTGGCTGATGTTCTAAGAACCAAACTTCATCTTTAGTATGAGCGTGTCTTTTTTTTGTAAAGCTTTGCATCTTCAAAAGAGTAGATTGATAATTCTGAAGACCTAAATTTTTGAATACAATTGGTACTTTATGTTTCTTGGACAAGGTCTATGCCGTTTTTATTCAAATAAAAGAATAGCAGAATCATAAATTTGACCCCATAACGAATCTTTTTCTATTTTTTTATTAGAAAAGAGTGATGTTTCAACTAGGATATTATTATCCAATGTAAGAGTTAATTTTCCAATAGGCTGATCAGTGTTAATCGGAGCTATAATAGGCTCAAATATTTCAATCTTAGATTGTATATTTTTTGAAGATCCTTTAGGGATAGTTTTAAGAAATTCCTTATTGGTTATTAAAGATATATTGTCATCTCTCCCTTTCCATACCTTAGCTTGAGCGTAGATTTTTGATGACTCAACTATAGTTTTATTCTCAAAGAATCTAAAGCCATAGTTCAATAAAGCCGATGCTGCTTCTGTTCTTTCATCAGGAGTTTTAGATCCAGTTACCACCGCAATTAATCTCATTGAATCTCTCTCTGCTGTGGCTACTAAACAATATCCAGCAGAAGAAGTATAGCCAGTTTTCATTCCATCAACAGTTTTATCTCTTTTCAGTAGTCTATTACGATTATATTGCTCTATAGGCTGATTTGTTTTCAAATCTCTAATTTTTTCTGATGAAAAAGTTTGTTCTGAATACCACGGAAAATATTGAGGAAAATCTTTGATAATTCGTGAGGCTAAAATTGCTATATCAATAGAGGAAGAATAGTGTTCATCTCCATCAAGGCCATAGGAATTTTGATAGTTTGTATTTTTTAAACCCATTGCTTGGGCATATTCATTCATATACTCAGAAAATGCTTCTTCTGTTCCTGCAATATGTTCAGCTAAAGCCATACTTGCATCATTTCCAGATACTATAATCATACCCTGTAGTAATTCTTCAACAGTCACATTTAACATGGGGTTTAAAAACATAGTTGATCCACCAATAGAGCTTGCACGTTTGCTAATTCTCACTCGATCATCCAATAATATCTGTTCTTCCTTGAGGGCTTCAAATACTACGAAAGCCGTCATTAATTTAGTAATACTGGCCGGCTTAATTTGTTTTGTTTCATCGAAACTAGCAATAATCTTTCCTGTATTAGCATTTAATAATACGTATGTCTCTGCAGGTATTTTTGGTGCTTTTGGAGTGATGATAATGCTATGTACTGGTATAGAAAAACAAGATATTAGTACAATTATTATTTTAGATATTTTCAACATAAGAATTTAATTAATTGATTGTTTTAGCTTTTTTTTTCTTATTTTTAATTATCTGAGAACGATATCATAATTTACTGGAGATAGATAATGCATTGATTATTCTGAAATAATATTAATATTCAAAGAAAGCAAGGTAAGTTTATCGACTACTCGATTGTATAATTCATTAGTCTTTATAGGGCCGATTCTAACCCTGTGTATAGCTTTTCCATTTACTCTAGCTTTGTTGATAAATACTGTTTTGATGCCTAATTGAGATATTTTTATTTTTAATGTCTCAGCATTCTTCTGATCACTGAATGCCCCAACTTGTAAATAAAACTTTTCATTATCTTTAATTATTCGTTCAAAGATGCTGCCAGAAAATAGTCTTTTTTTATTTTTTTTCATGAATTCTGCAGCTTCTTCTTGACTGATAGCATTGATTCTTACAATAGCTGTGCCCTTATCAAGCATGTCTATTTTTTTGGCAGCAGCATATGACAAATCAATAACTCTATTATCTACAAAAGGTCCTCTATCATTTATTTTAACGATAACTGATTTCCTATTTCTTATATTAATGACTTTTACATAAGAAGGGAGTGGAAGTGTTTTATGTGCAGCCGTATATTTATACATATCATAAATTTCTCCACAAGCAGTCTGTTTTCCATCAAATTTAGGACCATACCACGATGCTATTCCTCTTTTTTCATACCCCTTACTAGAGGTCAAGGTGCGATATCTTTTACCTTTGACAACATATCTTTCTTTACTACTTCTATCATAAGTACAACCGTCATTTAAAATTTTGATGACTTCTTTTTTAGATAAGTCCGACTTAAATACAGGGGATTGAGTAGAGCAACTAGCAATAATTACTACAGCGGATAACAACATAGATTTCAGGAAGAGCTTTCTCATTTCTAATCCACAATCAATTGTATGCTTTCACCCAACTGATACACAGCTAATGCATACATTACATTCCTATTGTAGGTAGTGATTACATAGAAATTATGGAAACCGATAAAAGATTTTTCTTTGCTTGATCCTTCTAAATATATTGGTTGAGCTCTAGAATTATTTGGTAATGATGTGGAGAATATGAAGCCTGCATTTTTAAGTTCTTCGATTGAATGATTAGGTTTAATGGCTTTAGAAAAATAATCGCTTAAATCATTTAGTGTCCCATTTTTCGCATCAGTGACATCATGCGCTAAAGAGGCTTCGCTAAGGATATTTTCATTGCTTCGCCACCCATTTTTCTCTAGGTAATTTCCTATACTCATTAGAACATCATCCCATGAGTTAAATAAGTCAATTTTCCCATCAGAATTTCCATCAATAGCAAAGTCTCTATAACTAGATGGGATAAACTGTGGTGCACCCATGGCTCCAGCATAGGAACCCTTTATGGACTCTATTGGAAGATTTTGTTCTCTACTAAGGTAAAATAAGTGAATTAACTGCTTCTTAAAAAAATCACTTCTTGGTGGGTAACCTGCAACAAGTGTATAGAGCGAGTCAATGACTCTATAGTTTCCTTGAATTCTTCCAAAAGATGTTTCAACACCCAATATTCCTAAGAGAATATTTTTTGGAACCCCAGTCTCATTTTCAACTCTTGCTAGCAATTCTTTATGTTGATTGGAAAAGAGAATACCTGCAGCAATTCTTTTGGGAGTGATGAAAATACTCCTATACTCTTCCCATGTTTTTGTTTTTTCTGCCGGTTTTGAAATATTCTCTATTAATTGGGGTAAATAGCTTATTTGATTAAAGATAGAAGCAACATATTGTTCATCAAATCCATGTTCTTCAACCAGTTCAGTTATTAATTCTTCATTAAGCTTTTCATTAATATTAGCTGATAAATTAGAGATAAAAAGTAGGGCAGAGAAAGTAAATATCTTTAGAAAGAATCTTATTGGACTATAGATCATAATCATTATTTTGTTACCAGTCTTTTATGCGTTCCAACTGACATTAACATGCCAAGTAAAATCATTAAAGTCACCATAGAAGTCCCACCTCTGCTGATAAGAGGAAGCGGCACACCAACGACAGGGAGAAGACCAATTGTCATTGAGATATTTACAAAGACATAGATGAAGAAAGTCAGACTAATACTTGCTGCAATAAGTCTGGAAAATAGGTCTTGAGAATTAATGGCTATCAAAATTCCTCTGCCGACTATGAATAAATATATGCATATAATGATTACAACCCCAACCAATCCAAATTCTTCAGCAAGAATAGAAAAAATAAAGTCAGTTGTTCTTTCAGGTAGAAAATCAAGTTGGCCTTGACTTCCATTCAGCCAACCTTTTCCAAATAAACCTCCTGAACCAATGGCGATTTTTGATTGAATAATATGATATCCAGCGCCCAATGGATCTTTTTCTGGGTTAAGAAAAGTTAAAACTCTTTTTCTTTGGAATTCATTGATCATAGGCCAAATTAGAGGGAGAGATGTTATAAAGAGAGAGAAAGCAATGACCAGGTAACGTTTCTTGATCCCTGATAAGAAAATAACGATTAAGCCAGAAAATGCGACAAGCACAGATGTTCCTAGGTCTGGTTCTAAATATATAAGGTATGTTGGTAATATGACAATCATAACTGCAAGAGCGATTGACGTATTAGATGGAGGTAGAGATTCTCGAGCAATATATCGGGCCACCATAAGAGGCATGCCTATTTTCATTAATTCTGATGGTTGAAAACTGATTCCAATATTTAACCACCTTGTTGCACCATTCCTAGTTTCACCCAAAATAAGAACTAACCCCAATAATATAAAACACAATGAGTATAACCAAGGAGCAATTCGCTCATAATCCAAGGGACTCATTTGTGCAATCAGAATCATTGCTGCTAAAGAAATTCCAATTCTTATAGATTGATCGATAACGGCATTGATATCACTATTTGAAGCACTATAAATGGCAATTAGGCTAATTGAAAAAAGAATTAGAAAAGCAGTTAATAAAGGTAAATCTATATGAAACTTTCTAAAGAGGTCTTCACTTGACAAACTATCATATTGTTTTTTAAAGGGCATTTTTCTTCTCTGAATCTAGTATCGCCTGCATGATTTTTTCAGCAACTGGTGCAGCAGCTAACCTTCCACCACCTCCATTTTCAATAATTACAGTTAAAGCAATTTTAGGTGTCTTGAGAGGTGCAAACCCAATAAATAATCCATGATCTCTTAATTCTTCAGGGACCTCTTTGTTGCTTGATTTATCTATACTGAAGACTTGTGAGCTTCCTGTCTTTCCTGCAATTGGCACATTGGGTTGAAATATACCATAAGCTGTTCCTCTTCTTTCATTAACCACAGCAATCATTCCTTGATGGATGATATCCCAATGCTCTTCTTTTATATGCTCAAGATTATTGATTTCTTCAGTTGGGGTATATTGAAGTTCACCTGTTTTTATGTTCTCAATAGCTCGAACTAAATGTGGTTGGAAAGCACTCCCTCTATTTGCAATCATTACAGTAGCCATAGCCAGTTGCAATGGAGTGGCCAGCATGTAACCCTGTCCAATTCCTGCTATCACTGTTTCCCCTTTAAACCAGCTCTGATTCTGTTTTGATTTAAAGTTATTTTTTTTCCATGCACGATTTGGAATTATCCCTTTTTTTTCTGAGCCTATATCAATCAGTGTTTTTTTACCTAAATTAAAGTTAGATAAAAATGCACTCATATTCTCTATCCCCATCTTCACAGCTAATTCATAAAAATAAACATCACATGATGCTTGAATTGCCCGTTTTGTATTGACTGAACCATGTGTGGTCCAATCATTAAATGGTCTAGAGTAATTAGGGAGGAAATAATGTCCTTCACAAGGTATAAAATTATCAGGATTGATGTATCCCATTTCCAAGCCCCCCAGAGCCAACATTGGTTTAATGGTCGAACCTGGTGGGTATTGTCCAGCAATGGCTCTATTGAATAATGGTTTATTTTTATTATTTTGAAAAGCAGCATATTCAGAGTTACTCATGCCTTGACTGATTTTATTAGGATCATACGATGGAGTGCTAATAAAAATGAGAATCTCACCATTGGAAGGATCAATACCCACAACGGCACCTTTTTTTCCTTGCATTGCATCGTATGCAACTTCTTGTAGCCTAGTATCTAGCGTTAAGATAAGATTATTTCCAGGTTCAAATGGCTGAGTATCCAATCGATCCATTACTCTCCCACGAACATTTACTAACAGTTTCTCTTTTCCTGGGTAGCCATGCAGTGAAGTTTCATAATCTCTCTCAATCGATGTTTTTCCAATCTGTTCTTTGCCAGTGTAGATAGCAGAATCAAATCTTAAATAATCGTTTGATGATATAGAGCCAACATAGCCTAGTGCATGGGAGAATATTTCTCCCTTTGGATAGTATCTTGTAAGCCTAGTCTTAATATCTATTCCTTTAAATATATTTCTATTATTGGCAAAAATAGCTATTTGTTTTTCAGAAAGCTTTGTATTTAATGTAATGGCTTTAAATTGATAACTGCTATCAATCTTCTCCTTTAGTGCGTCTATTTTTTTTATGTTGATTAGCTCTAGCTCAGCTAATTGATCCAATGTTTTCTCTATATGTTGGACTTGCTCAGGTATCATCTCAAGTTGGAATACTGGTCTATTCTCAGCTAATATATTGTTATTTCTATCAAAAATTAATCCTCTGCTAGGAGGTACTGACTGAGTTCTAATGGTATTATTTAGGGAGCGTAATTTGTATTGATCAGAATCATAAATTTGTAAAAAAACCAAACGTATAAAAATTATTGAAGCTAGTAATAGAATTAATAATGAGGAAAATAATATACGATTTAGGAAAATATTTTGATCTTCTTTTTGGGTTATGATTGATTTAAATGACATAAAACTATCTAGTTTTTATTCTTGATTGTAAGTTTTGCATTAACCCCATAAAGAAAGGCCAAATCAAAGATCCTAGTAATATACTTAGTAATTTTGATTGTGAAATTACTATTTTCCCAATCATTCCTTCTATCCAAAGATGCATCATCTCATTTATTATAAGCAGGATAAATACAGACAACATCATCTGCCATATAGGAAATACTCTAATTTGCAGTCTAAATCGATAGGTTATGTATGTTATTAAAGATAAGGCAAGAGAAGACTCACCCAGAATGCCGCCTTGTAAAACGTCAAGTATTAATCCTATTAGACATGCTGAGAATAGACCAATCATTGAAGGAGTCATAATAGTAAAAAATATTAAAGACAAAGGTATCCATGGAACTCTTAAGAAAGATAGGTATTCCGGTAAGGGAATTATTGATAGAAGGCTGGAAAGAATCAATATAAACCAAATAAAGGAAAGTTTTGATAGTTGACTACTCATTTGGGTAATCTTTTTTAATATCTTGGATAATCAAAACTTCATTAATATTTTTTAGATTGGCAATTGGTTTAGCTCCAATACTAAGATAAGAATCTCCTTTTACCTTTTCTATATTCGAAATTATGGCAACGGGATATCCTTCAGGATATCTTCCACCTAAGCCAGATGTAATCAGTACATCATTAATTTTAATATCAGAATTATTAGGAAGATTGTTGAGAATAATTTCATCATAAGAGCCAATACCAATTGCTATTGCTCTAAGACCATTCCTTGCAATTTCAATAGGAATACCATGTTCAGGATCTGAAATAAGCAGAACCTCAGAAGCAAGTACTTGATCACGAAAAATATGGCCAATAATCCCTTTAGAATCTGCGATTGCAGCCCCTAACTCTATACCATCCATACTGCCTTTATTAATAATAATTTGATGTTTATCATTATCTTGATTGACTGAAATAATATCTGCGAAAATAAAATTTTTCCCGTCTTCTGGTTTTGCCTTTAGAAGTTCGAATAATCTTTTATTTTCAGCTTCAAGTTTATAGGTTTGTTGTACTTTTGAATAAAGTTGTATGTTTTCTTTTTTTAATAATTGATTTTCTGTCAAGATAGATTCTCTATCGCTTAACTTATTCTTTAAGTTATTGATAATCTTTTTAGGTGCGTTTGCTGCAACTTGTATCGGTAAAACGGCCACTGATAGGTATGATCTTAATCTATCTGTGTAATTGCCTTGAAAATCTAAGTACATCATCCCTGAAGACAGAATAAATATCAGAATAATTCTCAATCCGCTATAGTTTGGATTTGATCGATCAATTGTATTATTTTTTCTAAACGGCATGAAGTGTAGTCACCCGTTGTTTATAATTTCTGTAGCAGTCAACTCAATTCAAAAAAATCAACACCATGTTGGTCCAATATTTCAATAACTTTACCACCACCTCTTGCCACACAGGTTAGTGGGTTATCTGCTAGTATCACAGGCAAACCTGTTTCTTCAGATAGTAATTTATCTATATTTGCTAATAAAGAACCTCCTCCCGTAAGCACTATTCCTCTCTCAGCTATATCAGAGCCAAGTTCAGGAGGTGTTTGCTCTAAAGCAGACTTTAATGCATTTGCTATTGCTTGAAGAGGCTCTTGAAGAGCGTCTAGAATTTCATTACTATTCAGAGTAAAGGTCCTTGGAACTCCTTCTGATAGATTTCTCCCTTTAACAGAAATCTCTCCAACAGAATCTCCAGGATAAGCACTTCCTATCTCATGTTTAATTCTTTCAGCTGTAGCTTCTCCTATCAACATTCCATAGTTTCTCCTAATGAAGTTGATAATAGCGTCATCAAAAGTATCTCCACCAATTTTAATCGAATTACCATAGACAATTCCATTAAGCGATATAACTGCTATTTCAGATGTTCCGCCTCCTATGTCTACTACCATTGAACCTCTTGCTTCATGAACAGGAAGTCCAGCACCTATTGCGGCCGCCATTGGTTCATCTATTAAGTAAACTTTTCTTGCGCCAGCTCCTTCTGCTGATTCTCTAATTGCCCTTCTTTCTACCTGAGTAGATCCAAAAGGAACACAAACTAAAACTCTAGGACTAGGCCTAAAAAATCTTGTGCCATGTGCTTTTTTTATAAAAGCTTGTAGCATTGCTTCTGTGACTATGAAGTCCGCTATGACACCGTCTTTCATTGGTCTAATTGCTTCAATTGAACCAGGTGTTCTTCCTAACATCGCTTTAGCATCGGTGCCTACAGCTACTACAGTTTTTGATGCTCTTCCCTCTCCAGTTCGTAGGGCAACAACTGATGGTTCATTTAGAACCACACCCTTGCCTCTTGCATACACAAGAGTATTAGCAGTTCCTAGATCTATTGATAGATCATTGGAGAAATATCCTATAATATTTTTGAACATATTTATTTTTTTTAATTAAAATCCAGAATAACTACTCTAACAACGAGTAGGATTTTGAGCAACAGGAAGTTATCATTAGAACCTATTTTTATTAATTAAATCATATTATGACTGTAAAAAAATCTGACATAAATCATATTTGCGATCTATCCAAGTTAAGGATTGATGAGAATGAAATTTCAACTTTTACTAAACAAATCTCAGATATCCTCAATATGATTAATGAATTAGAAGAGGCTGATACTAATGAGATCAAGCCTATGGCACATCCGATGAATATGAGTCAACGTTTAAGAAAGGATGAAGTTATGTCGAATAACGATAGAGATCTTTTTCAAGAAAATGCTATAGATTCTGAAGATGGTTTTTATAAAGTTCCCAAGGTTATAGATTAAGCGGGTATATTAATGGAACGATTTACTCTTAAAAAACTCATTCATATGATTTCTCAAAGAGAGATTTCAAGCGCAGAACTGGTATCTATTTATTTCCAGAGAATAAAGAAATACGATCATTTTCTAAATTCTTTTATAACCCTAGACCAAGAGAGTGCTGAAGAGCAATCATTGATAGCTGATAAAAAAATACAAGCAGGCAATTATGATTTATTAACTGGAATACCTTATGCATCGAAAGATATTTTCTGCACCAAAGGAATAAAAACAACTTGTGCTTCAAAGATGCTTGAAAATTTCGTACCTCCTTATGATTCCACTGTTATAAATCAGATTAAAAACAGTGGAGCAATTTTGGTGGGAAAAACCAATATGGACGAATTTGCAATGGGTTCTTCAAATGAAACTAGTTATTTTGGTCCAGTCTATAACCCTTGGGACCTAGAAAGGTCACCGGGTGGATCTTCAGGAGGTTCTGCAGCAGCTGTAGCCTCTGGCATTATTCCGATAGCACTTGGAACAGATACAGGAGGGTCGATCAGGCAACCAGCAGCTTTTACTGGAATTACAGGTTTGAAGCCTACATATGGGCGATGCTCTAGATATGGAATGATTGCTTTTGCATCAAGTTTAGATCAAGCAGGGTTATTGGCTTTGACAGCAGAGGATATAGCTATTTTCTTAGAAGCAATGTCAGGGTTTGATCCTCTTGATTCTACAAGCGTTGAGGAACCTGTTCCTCAATATAGTGATTCTCTTCATAACTCTATAGCAGGAAAAACTATTGGTTTACCAAAAGAATTCTTTAACAATTCATTGGATACTGAATCTCAAAGAATACTCAATCAAGGTATTGAAATATATGAGAAATTAGGAGCAAAGATTACTGAAATATCATTGCCAAATGTAGGTTATTCTGTCCCTACATACTATGTTGTTGCTTCAGCTGAATGTTCTTC
>ERZ767310.749-NODE-749-length-19308-cov-4.860541_pt1 | contig 19308 bp, 20 predicted proteins | sample MGYA00374954_ERZ767310 | MGnify/ENA primary metagenome ERZ767310 (study PRJEB28948, sample SAMN06267188) | marine metagenome | isolation source: Columbia River Estuary | place: USA:Columbia River Estuary, USA | collected 2013-07-23 ...
CCGAGATCTACACTAATCTTAACACTCTTTCCCTACACGACGCTCTTCCGAACTCAGCGGGCTTCAAGCTGCCCATGCCACGATCAGAGCGCACCTCGTCCAGCACCGTGCCGCTGGCCGACATTGCCCACGCGCGCATGTTGCTGGTGCCCCAATCGACAGCGATCCAATCCGGTTTAAGCATAGCGTCCCCCTAAAGCTTTGTGCCTTCAACAACCCACATACGTTCTGGGAACGACCACGGCAATGTGATGCCACGGTTCATCAGGAATGCGCCTGAAAGCTCCATGATCCGCGTTTTGAGCGCAGGTGTGCCGCGTGACAAATGATGCGCGTCATCGCGGTTGATCAGTTCGATTTTGTACATCGACACTCGCGCAGGCAGGCCAAGTGGCGCCCGCCTATTGCACAGGTGTTGGCAAAGTGATTCTGGCTTTCATGAATGAGGAAAGCCGCAATCTCGCGATTCAGCAGCAGGCATTTCACAGTTATACCGATGCGACCCATACCGATGCCAAAACACTTGAGGTCGAACTTTCCGCGATCCACAAAGATGGTGTCGCCTATGACCGCGAAGAACATCAGTCGGGTATTATCAGCATTGCAGCCCCGATCCTGACGGCCCGCAAACGCGTGATTGGTGCCGTGTCGATTGCGACCAGTACCTCGCGTCATAGTCTTGACGGGTTAGAGGCCTTCCGTCCCATACTTCTTGAAACAGCCGCCAAAATTGGGACCGGAGCCCAAAGCTGGCGATCCCCCATTTAATGCAGATAAGGATATAGCACGATGTCAGGTGTAAAGCTTCAAAACGTCATCAAGAAATACGGCGATGTGCAGGTGATCCACGGGATTGACCTCGAAATTGCGGACGGTGAATTCTGCGTGTTTGTTGGTCCGTCAGGCTGCGGAAAATCCACGCTTCTGCGGATGGTCGCAGGCCTTGAGGAAACGACAAGCGGGGCGATCAATATCGGTGATCGCGATGTGACCGTTTTGGACCCAAGCGAGCGCGGTGTGGCAATGGTGTTTCAGACTTACGCACTTTATCCGCATATGACCGTGCGCGACAACATGGGCTTTGGGTTGAAGATGAACGGTTTTCCGAAAGCCGAGATCGTCGAGAAAGTGGCCGAAGCGACCCGCATTTTGAAGCTCGAAGATTACCTCGATCGCAAACCTGCCGCCCTTTCTGGTGGTCAGCGTCAGCGTGTCTCGATTGGTCGCGCGATTGTGCGTGGGCCTGAGGTGTTCCTCTTTGATGAGCCGCTCTCAAACCTCGATGCAGAATTGCGCGTTGAGATGCGTGTCGAGATTGCCCGCCTGCACAAAGAAATCGGCGCGACTATGATTTACGTGACGCACGATCAGGTCGAGGCGATGACCTTGGCTGATAAAATCGTTGTACTGCGTAAAGGGATCATCGAACAGGTTGGCGCGCCGATGGACCTTTATCGCGATCCAGACAACAAGTTTGTGGCGGGTTTTATCGGCTCACCTGCGATGAACTTTCTTGAAGGCACCGCTAAGGACGGCGCAGTTTCAGTTCCTGGGATGAAGGCAGAGTTTCAGGGTGTTATTGCGCCAGCCTATACGGGCAAATCCGTAACTGTTGGCATGCGTGCAGAGCATCTAATGGTCGATCCAAATGGCGATACACATACCGTTGAAATGACAGAAAGCCTTGGCGGCGTGTCATTTGTTTATCTGTCAGGCGATACTGGTGAGCGGATTGTGATTGAAGAACGTGGGGATGAACGGTCTAAAACTGGGGCGCGTGTAGGTGTGACAATCGACAAAAGCCGGATCTATTTGTTTGACGCACAGACAGAAAAACGTATCCGCGGGTAACCAATTTTCGACGAAAATTGGAAAAAGGCGCATCGTTAAGATGCGCCTTTTCTTATGACTAACGCTTGCCGTAATACAAGCCGACGACGTGTTCGGCCTGTGCAAAGAACAACCATCTCAGCGCCAGCACGCCCGCAATGTGGCTAACAACTGCAACAAGCGCATTCCAATGATGGAACGTCATCAAGAGCATCAAAACGGGCACGACGAATCCCAATACAAGCGCGATGACGCGCAGCTGTAGCGCATGCTTGCGCCCGACAACGTGGATGAACTCTTTCATCAGATAGTTGGTGCCCGTATGCGGCGGCTCAAACGCACGGACCGTGCCGATATGGCCAAGGCCTGTCGCCGTTTCCATCGTGGTGCCAGAGGCCGCAAAGCGTCCGTCGCCGTGGAACCAAGCAAAGGCTTGCAAAACGCCCGCGATGATCAGCAGCGGCAATGCAAAGCGCACATTGCCAGCCAAAAGCGCGCCACCACCAAGCGAGAGCAGCAGGAACAGCGCAGGCGTTGTCCAATGCTTCCAACGGGGGACAGTCTTGAGTTGGGCGTAAATCATAGAGGTGGTGAAAACAGTCGCCAATGCACCCAGTGCACCGAGCCAGCCAAGCGGCGCCCAATGAGCGCCAAAGAACACCAAGCCAGCCCCATAAAGCGCCATGATCAAAAGAGTTGCGACCGCACAAATTCCCTCACGTGACAGCCAACTTGTCTTCCATTGGCTGAACGCTTTCAGCGCCCGCTCTGGATGGCCAAGGTGAAATGTTGAGGCCAATAGACCACCCACCGCGCCGAGATAAGCGATGGCAAAGAAGACAAACGCGACCCAACCCGTAGGGGGATTGGGGTTGATGCCAAGCCAAAACAGCAGGCCAAAACCAAGGCCGGAAAATGTTGTGAACAGAATAACGGATGGTGCTGGATGCATTATTTTGCTCCTCCAGGAAGTGCAGAAAGCGCCTTGTCGAGCCAGCTGATGAAGCCTTTGCCGTCTTTGGCAATCGGCTCAAGGTAGGGGGCCAGAATGTCATATTCAGGCTCCACATCTTTCGGGCGCGGTGGCAGATATTTGTTGGTGGGCTTTGTGCCTTGCTCTGGCATCAAATCAAACCCGCCACGCTCGGCGACCAAAATCGAGACATCACTCTCGGGGTCGGCCAAATCACCAAAATGACGCGCGTTTGACGGACAGGTCCGCACGCAGGCTGGCTGGCGGTCTTCCTCAGGCAGGTTCTCGTTATAAATGCGATCCACGCAAAGGGTGCATTTCTTCATCACCCCTGCTTTTTCATCCAATTCACGCGCCCCGTAAGGGCAGGCCCAAGCACATAGACCGCAGCCAATGCAGTCCTGCTCATTGACCAAAACGATCCCGTCTTCGGACCGCTTATAGCTGGCACCCGTCGGACAGACCGTCACACATGGCGCGTCATCACAGTGCAAACACGACTTTGGAAAGTGGATCAGCTGTGCCGCTTGCGGCTCATCGCGCAGCATAGGCGGTTGCACCTCGTAGGAGTGCACGCGGTTCAGGAATGTCCCCGATGCGGCCCCAGAATAGGCATTCTGGTCCGACAACGGGGCGCCGTAATTTTCGGTATTCCACCCTTTGCACGACACCACGCAGGCATGACAGCCCACGCAAGTATCAAGGTCGATCACGAGGCCAAGTTTCTTGGCAGTGCTGGTCGGAAGCTCGGTCATAAGATCGCCCCTTCTTGTGTCCAATTGTAGCTCATCGATTCCTCTTTTGAGGAATCCCATGTGGCGATCATCCAGATGAACGATCCGAATGTGATCACCACAAACCCGAGAATCAGCAGCAGGATTTGTGTCTTGCTCATTTGCCCACCTTCCATGCGATGTCTTTTGGTCCTTTGCCAACGGGCGACTTAATCGCTGGCATGGCTGGCTGCGCCTCGTTTGGTACACCCGATTTTTCGATCTTCACGCGCAGATCAAACCAAGCGGCTTGCCCCGTGATCGGATCGGAATTGGCCCAGCGAAGCCCGTCGCCCTTGGGCGGTAAAAGTTCGTGGATCAGATGGTTGAGCAAGAAGCCCTTGGACGCTTCGGATGCATCGGTATCAAGCGCCCAAGCGCCCTTGCGCTTGCCAATCGCGTTCCACGTCCAAACGGTGTTTTCATTCAGCGACGCCTGATGCGCCACAGGCACGGTGATTGACCCGTGCACGGAACTCACTCGCGCCCAATCGCCATCCTTGAACCCGTTGGCTTCCCAAATCTTGGTCGGGACATAGAGCGGGTTATGTCCGTGGATCTGGCGCAACCACGCGTTTTGTGTGCCCCAAGAGTGATACATCGCCATCGGGCGCTGTGTCAGCGCATGAACAGGGTATTCTTCGGGGTCCACATGCCCATCCTCAAACGGTGGATACCAGATCGGCAGCGGGTCCATCGTGACCTTGATCTGGCCACGCAAATGCTCTGGCGGTTGCCGCGTGCCGATGCCTTCGGCGGCGGCTTGGAATTTGCGCATGGGTTCGACGTAAAGCTGGAAGATATAGGGCTGTACCACATCATAGAACCCCATCTTCACGGCCCAGTTTTGGTAGTCCATCGAGAAGGGTTTATAATAAGCGCAATTCTTGGGAACATGCTCGATCCAAAAGCCGCCGTTCTTGATATAGTTGTCGATCTGGCCCTCATTCACGTCACCGCGCCCGCCTTGCAGACCCTTTTCGCCTGTGCGGAACCCAGCCAAAGGCCCAATTCCTGGACGGCGAATGTGGTTAGTGATGTAGTCGGCGTAATCCTTGTATTTCTGGCTGCCGTCCTCATTCACGAAACCAGGCAGGTTCAGCATCGCGCCAAGCTCACAAAGCACCGATTGGAAGCCGCGGACATCGCGGTCAGGCTCGACCACGGGCCAGCGGATCGCATCGGCCACACCGTCGGCCTCGCATATCGGGCGGTCCAGCAGCGAGATACAATCGTGCCGTTCCAGATAGGTTGTGTCTGGCAAAATCAGATCGGCATAAGCCACCATTTCGGATGAATAAGCGTCCGAATAAATGATGTTCGGGATCACATAGGTCCCATCCTCGTTCTTGTCGGTCAGCATCTGCATAACGCCGCCCGTATTCATCGAAGAGTTCCACGACATGTTCGCCATATACATAAACAGCGTGTCGATTTTATAGGGGTCGCCCGCATGTGCGTTCGAGATCACCATATGCATCAGACCATGCGCCGACATCGGGTTTTCCCATGTATAGGCCTTGTCGATACGCGTGGCAGAGCCGTCCTCTTGCAGCAGCAAATCTTCGGGACCTTGCACATAGCCCAAGTGCGGGCCGTTGAGCGCGGCGCCGGGTGTGACCTTGCCGTGCGGCTTTGGGTGGGCTGTCGCAGGCTTGGGATAGGGCGGCTTGAAACGCATGCCACCGGGCGTCTCAACAGACCCCAAAATGATCTGCAACATGTGCAGCGCACGGCAGGTCTGGAAGCCATTGGAGTGCGCCGAAATCCCGCGCATCGCGTGAAATGACACGGGGCGGCCAATCATTTTGTCGTGCTTCACACCACGGAAATCGGTCCATTCGCGGTCCAGTTCAATCGCTTCGTCAAACGCCACACGCGCCAGATCTGCAGCAATCGCGCGGATGTGCTTGGCAGAGATGCCGCAGCTTTCTTCTACCGCTTCGGGGGCATAATCGTCGCTGAGATATTTGTCGGCCATCAGGTGGAACACAGGGCGGTGCGTGACGCCCTTGGCGCGGTGCGTGCCCGAAAGATCAGGCTCAACCCCTTGACCGTTCCACGCGGCAAGCTTGCCCGTGCGACGATCAATCACCTGCGGTTGACCTTCGGCGTCGCGCAGAAACAACCCGTATTGCTCGGATTTTGGGTCTTGGTTTACCAGCACAGAGGCATTGGTGAAGCGAGCGAGGTAATCGAGATCAATTTTGCCCGCTTTCATCAGGCAATGCACCAGCGCCAGAATAAACTGCCCGTCGGTGCCGGGTGTAATGCCAACCCAATCGTCCGCCACCGCGTTATAACCAGTGCGGATCGGGTTCACGCCAATCATCCGCGCGCCGCGTGCCTTGATCTTGCCGATGCCCATTTTGATCGGGTTGCTGTCGTGGTCTTCGGCGACACCAAACAGCATGAACAGCTTGGTATGATCCCAGTCAGGCTGGCCAAATTCCCAGAACGCGCCACCCATCGTATAGATGCCCGCAGCGGCCATGTTGACCGAACAGAACCCGCCGTGGGCTGCATAGTTTGGCGTACCAAAGCCTTGCGCCCAGAACGACGTGAACGACTGTGACTGATCGCGGCCCGTAAAGAACGCGAGCTTCTCAGGGGCATTCGCACGGATCGGCGCGAGGGTATCGGTCGCAATCTTGAGCGCCTCTTCCCAAGAAATTTCCTCGAACTCACCCGACCCACGTGGGCCGACGCGCTTCAATGGCGCGCGCAGACGCGACGGCGCGTTGTGCTGCATGATGCCCGCAGACCCTTTGGCACAGAGCACGCCCTTGTTCACAGGGTGGTCTTTGTTTCCCTCGATATAGGCAACTTTACCCTCTTTCATGTGTACGTTGATCCCGCAGCGGCAGGCGCACATGTAACAAGTGGTTTTGCGTATCTCGTCGGACACTTTGGGCGACAGATCAATCTGGGGCTGGTCTAGCGACATAGGGCTACCTTTCAGGACAGGGATGTTCGGATCAGACCTGCCAATGCAAGTCCGGTCAAGAGTGTGAGGCAAAACGGCCGATAATACGTTTCGAATTTTGGTGTAAACAAGCGCTGGCCGATAAAGACGCCAATGAAGCAAGGCAAAGCAAAGGTGGCTGCGCGTGCAGTCGCTGTCGTCGTCATAACGCCAAACACGAAAAGATAGATGATGGATGTGGCCATGCTAATGAACAAAAACAACGCAAGTGCTGCGCGCATTTTGCGGGCGGCGGCGTCTTGACTAAGCACAAAAAGGGCGACGACCATGCCTCCCACCGAAGCCAATCCAGATGCAATCCCTGCAGAAAGTCCCGCCGTATAAAGCCCTGCCTTCGTGGCAAAAAACGGAATGCGGATCTTTGCGAGTTGGGTCAGTGCCAACACCATCACGAGGATCAATACGATGAGCTTGGACGCATCAACAGGGATGTTTGTGGTCAGTGCCAGCCCGATGGGCACACCCACGGCTGATCCAATCACAAGACCGAAAACGATCTTTCGGTCTGCTTCTTGCCAGCCTGATTTGGCCATTAGAATACTGGCACAAAGCTCCAACCAGAAACAAATTGGTATGAGTTGCACAGGCGGCAGGAAGGTTACTGCCGATGCCATGACAATCGCCGAAAGCGCAAAGCCTGAAAAGCCGCGCACGACGCCTGCCAATGTGGAGATTGCGCCAAGTAACCAAAACTGTGTCGCGGTCAACTCGGTAAATGTATAGAGCGCTTCCATCAGTACCCCGCGTCCATCAGGGCAATCGCGTCGCGGGCGATTTGGCGTTCTTCATCAGCGGCAACCACATGCACTGGCACTTCGCCAAAACACGCCAGATGTGCCATGATTTTCTTGCGGATCGGGGCGGCGTTTTCTCCGATGCCACCTGTAAAGGCCACAGCATCAAGACCACCCATCGCAATAATCGCAGAACCCGCATGGCGGGCCGCCCAATAGCAGAAATGTTCAACTGCAAAACGGGCGGCGTCATCGTCGCGGGCCAATAGGGCGCGCATGTCAAAGTCGCCAGCCAACGCCTGAAGACCAGAGTTTTTGTTGAGTATGCGATCGGTCTCGTCTTCGCCCAAGGCCGCCGAAATCCGCAGCACAGCCGCCCCGTCGATATCACCAGACCGCGTGCCCATCGTCAGGCCTGATAGGGGCGAGTGACCCATTGAGGTTGCGATGGATTTTCCGTCAAGGATCGCACAAAGCGAAGCGCCGTTGCCAAGATGAAGCGCCAGTAAGCGACGCGGCAGATCAGCCCCAAAGCTTTCGGTCAAATGGGCATAGGACAACCCGTGGAAGCCATAGCGTCTAATGCCCGCGTCATGTTGCGTTTGCGGGATCGCATAGCGGGTCGCGACTTCAGGATTGGTCGCATGAAAAGCAGTCCCAAAGCTGACATATTGCGGCAAATCGGGGGCCATATCTTGCAGGGCAAGCATTGCGGCAAGGTTATTGGGGTTATGCAGCGGCGCCAGTGGGATCACGCTTTTGATTGCCGCGATAACTTGCGGCGTGATCCGCGCAGGTTCGGTCAAAATCGTTCCACCATGCACGACGCGGTGGCCGGCAGCGGTTAGCTTGTCGATTGTGATCCCTGCGGCGGTCAAGGCCTCGATCATCAAGGCCAAGGCCTCGGCATGATCGGCGGTTTTCACATCGCGCTGCATATCGCCCAGTTTAATCGTGCCTTGCGTCCCAATGCTGGAAACCGCGCCGCTCATCATAGATGTCAGGTCAGGCCCGAAAACTTCGACCTTAAGCGACGATGATCCTGCGTTGAGAACAAGGATCATTTTGGCAATCCGCAGGTGATTGCTGCAAGTGCAACAGAAGCGATACGCGCAGCAGCGGGGTCGGCACGCGAGGTCAACAAAATCGGCACCTTCGCACCGGTCACGATGCCCGCAGCACAGCCGCCTTTGAGGTAGACGAATGCCTTGAATAGCGCATTTCCCGAGACGATATCCGGCACGACAATCGCGTCCGCATGGCCTGCAACGGGATCGGCCCCCATGCCTTTGGTCGCAGCCGCATCAGGGGACATGATCAGATCAAACGCAAGCGGCCCCGAGATATCGGCATATGGTAGGTTTGCTTTCGCCCAATCGGCCAAGGCGCGCCCGTCCATAGAGCTTGGCACCGAGGGGATCGGACTTTCTGTCGCCGAAAGGATCGCAATTTTCGGGCGTGGATTGCCCAAACGGATCAACAGATCAGCGCATTCGCGGATGCAGTCGTGGCGGGTCTCGATGTTTGGCGCGACGTTCACGGCCGCGTCCGAAATCAGGATCGGTCTGCCGCCATCAGGGTGGGAAATATGGAAGATGTGGACAAAGCGTTTTCCCGTGCGCAGGCCTGCATCGCGCGAGACGGCGGATTTCATAAAGACATCCGTGTGCAGGTTGCCCTTCATCAAAACGTCAGCCTCGCCCGCACCACATAGCGCGGCTGCGGTGCGCCCCGCCTCTTCCTCGCCATTGGTGTCGTGGAACGCATAGGCGGAAATGTCCCAATCGAGCGTGGCGGCCTCGGCGCGGATCGCGTCGGCCTCGCCTACAAACACTGGGATCATCAGGCCCGCTTTGGTTGCGTCTTCGGCTGCTTCCATCGGCAAGGGTGCGCCAGCGCGGGCAATGGCCACGCGTGGGGCCGCGAATGTTGCCGCCAGATCAAGCAGGTTTTGCGGCGCTTTGGCCTCGCGGGTCGAAAGGAATGGGGATGTCATATGTGCCTCATAGAAAAACGCGGACCAATCCCAGAATGGAAAGGGTTAACAACAACATGACCGCAAATTTGCGGAATGTCGTGGGGGATGCAGAAAGAAATTGCCGGCCGCCCAAAAGAACGCCGATGAGCAGGATCGGGAAGGCAAACGCGGCTGCCTTGGCCGTTTCCCACGTCACGCCACCACCCGCCCACATGATCGGCAGGGTGATCAGATCAAGGCCCGTCAGGTAGACAATCATCGTCGCGCGAAAAGTCGCGGCCGCCATCGGTTGCGCGGTCATAAAGGCCGCAACAGGCAGACCGCCAACGCCAACGGCGTTGAATAGCCCAGAGATCATGCCAACGCCCCCATGACCTATGGTGCCAATCTTGCGCTGGATCGTCCAGCCCGTGAGCAAAATGAGCGACATGACCAATACAATGGCGGATACAGCGAAGCGTGCGGTCGTCTCTCCTGTGGACAAGACAAACCAAACCGAGAAGGGCAAAACACTCGCGGCACCTGCCAGAAGTGTGAGCACACGACGCCAATCGATGTGCCCTCGAATACCGCGCGCTTGCACGGCCGTCATCAGAATTTCGCAGGTGAACACAACAGGAATTAGAGGGACGGGATTGGTGAGCAGGCTCGCAAAAGCGATAAAGATCGCCGAAAACCCGAACCCAGAATACCCGCGTACAAACGCCGCCCCAAACAGCGCGATGCTGAGGGCGGCGAGTGTTGTTGTATCAAGGTCGAAGAGCAAACCTTAGACGGCTTGGCTGCGCATGTCGGCCTTGTTGATCCCAGCAATCGCCACTGGCTTCTTCATTGCGTCGCGGCGGAATGGATCACCCAACTCTTGGTTGATCATCGCTTCGATCAATGTGGTGATGCCGTTTTCCATCTGGTCTTTGATCGCCTGTGCGAGGGCCGCTGTCAGCTCGTCTTGTGTGCGTGCAATGACGCCCTTGAGGCCACAAGCGTTGGCGATACCAGCGTAAGACACCTGCTCATCAAGCTCTGTCCCAACGAAGTTGTCGTCGAACCAAAGAGTAGAGTTCCGCTTTTCAGCGCCCCACTGGTAGTTACGGAAAACGATCTGTGTGATCGCAGGCCAATCGCCACGGCCAATCGCTGTCAGTTCGTTCACGGAAATCCCGAATGCGCCGTCGCCCGCAAAGCCAACAACAGGCACGTCGCGCTTTCCGATTTTCGCGCCAACAATGCTTGGCAGACCGTAACCACATGGGCCAAACAGACCTGGTGCAAGATACTTGCGGCTTTCGGTGAAGGATGGGTAGGCGTTACCAATCGCGCAGTTGTTGCCGATGTCGGACGAGATGATCGCATCCGTTGGCAAGGCTGCTTGGATCGCGCGCCATGCCATACGTGGGGACATCCACTCTGGCTTGGCTGCACGTGCGCGCACGTTCCAATCTGTACCCGGATCGTCCTGCTCGTCAGTCATCGAAGTGAGCTCTTGCGCCCAAGCGGATTTGGTCTGCGCGATCATCGCTTTGCGTTCCTTGCGGCCCGCATCACCTGCACCAGCGCTCAGTTTCGCAGTAATGCCAGACGCCACCTTGGCTGCGTCGCCAACGATGCCAACCGTGACCTTTTTGGTCAGGCCGATACGGCTTGGGTTCAGGTCAACTTGGATGATTTTCGCGGATGTCGGCCAGTAGTCGATGCCGTAGCCTGGAAGCGTCGAGAACGGGTTGAGGCGCGTGCCAAGGCAAAGAACAACGTCGGCCTTTGCGATCAATTCCATGCCAGCCTTGGAGCCGTTATAGCCCAAAGGACCTGCATAAAGCGGGTGCGTGCCAGGGAAGGCGTCGTTGTGCTGGTAGCCCACGCAAACGGGTGCGTCGAGTGCTTCAGCCAAGATGCGCGAAGCCTCAATGCCGCCCTTGGACAAGATCGCGCCTGCACCGTTCAGGATCACTGGGAATTTCGCGTTTGAGAGCAAATCAGCCGCGTCTTGCACAGCAGTTTCGCCACCCTGCGGCAATTCAAAGTCAACGATCACTGGGAGGTCGATGTCGATCACTTGGGTCCAGAAATCGCGCGGCACGTTGATCTGTGCTGGCGCGGAGGCGCGTTTCGCTTGCATGATCACGCGGTTGAGTGTCTCGGCAATGCGGGACGGATCGCGGACTTCTTCTTGGTAGGCCACGCAATCTTTGAACAGGTTCATCTGCTCCATCTCTTGGAAGCCACCCTGACCGATTGTTTTGTTGGCCGCTTGTGGCGTGACCAGCAGGACAGGTGTGTGGTTCCAATAAGCAGTTTTCACAGCGGTGACGAAGTTAGTGATACCCGGCCCGTTTTGCGCGATCATCATCGACATTTTGCCAGTCGCGCGGGTAAACCCGTCGGCCATCATGCCGCCTGATGTCTCATGGGCACAGTCCCAGAACGTGATGCCCGCATCAGGGAAAATGTCGGAAATCGGCATCATCGCCGAGCCGATGATCCCAAAAGCGTTATCGATGCCATGCATTTGCAGCACTTTGACGAATGCTTCTTCGGTGGTCATTTTCATGTGGGCAGTCCTTTTTAAGCTAAATTAGGAAATTCGCGACCGAAATGTCGCGCGTAGTTGTCGCAGACACTATGGTCCAGTGAAGAGTCGCGTTAGGGCCAGTTGTAGGGCTAAGTTAGCGCCAGCGCAAACTTTAATGAGACGAAGTGTCTCAATAGTTGATGTTTTTCAATGAGGCGCGAATGGCCTTCGCGATGAGGGCGATCCCTTCTGGGATGCGGGCGACAGGGATAGACGAATAGGCCAAGCGGAAGAATTCCTTTGGCGGATTTTCGGCTGCGAAAAAGGGCGCACCGGGTTCAATGAGAACACCGTCGGCCTGTAGCGTTTTAGCGAGGGTGCTGGTGTCGACACCGTCGGGTGCGCGCAGCCAAACGGAAGAGCCGCCATTGCTGCCTTGTCCCACAATAGTCAGCCCTTCGGCGCGGATTGCGGCGTTCATCACGTCGCGCCGTTCGCCAAATGCGCGCCCCATGCGCCGAACAAGGGCGTCGTAATGACCCAAAGAAAGGTAATAACTTACAGTACGTTGGATGTGTCCAGGGGGATGACGGAGCACAGACGCACGCAACGCACGTGCCTCTTTTATGAATGGTGCGGGCCCCACGAGGTAGCCAAGTCGTAGGCCCGGAAAGAGGGATTTTGAAAAGGAGCCGACGTAGATGACGCGGCCGTTTCGGTCGAGGGATTTGAGCGAGGGCGAGGGCGCGTTGCCGAAGGACATCTCGAACTCGTAGTCGTCTTCGACCACGAGGAAATTCTCGGCTTCGGCTTTCTTGAGGAGGGCCATGCGCCGCGCGAGTGGCATCGTCGCACCTGTCGGGCAGTGGTGGCTGGGCGTGGTAAAGACGACATCGGTGCCTGCGGGCAGGTCGTCAGGGCGTAATCCATTGGCGTCAACGGGCACGCTGGCAAGCTGGCAACGCCCCTGTTCTAAGATGTTGCGCAGGGCGGGGTAGCAGGGGTCTTCGACTGCGGCGACGCGGCGGGCGTTGAGTAAAACTTGTGCCGTGAGCCAAAGCGCATTTTGCGCCCCCATGGTCACCAATATCTCGTTTGGGCTGGCCAGAATACCGCGTCGTGGCAAGGTTTGCCGCGCGATGAAATCAACCAGTTGCGGGTCGTCACCATCATAATAATCTGCCGTGAGGGCCGAAAAGTCACGCTTTCCCAGAGCCTTAAGGGCACAAAGCCGCCAATTGGCATTGTCGAACAGGGTCTCATCTGCCTGCCCGTAAATGAAGGGAAACCGGTAAGTTGCCCAATTTGCGGGCTTTTCCATCCCCAGCGAGGGGGAATGTTTGGGACCAATGACGCGGGTCCAATCTACTGTGCTGTCTAGGGCGCTTTGGACGGTGAATTTGGGCGGTTCCGGGGCGTTCTCAGACACGAAATAACCAGAGCGACCACGCGATGTCAGATAGTCGTCAGCGACCAATTCTGTGTAGGCAAGTGTGACGGTGATGCGGCTGACGCCGAGGTGTTGCGCGAGTTTGCGGCTAGAGGGCAAACGTTCGCCTGCGTGAAAACGGCCAGACAGGATACCTTGGGCAACCATCTGTTGGACCCGCGCTTGCAGGGTGCCTGATGTTTCAGGATCTAGAAAGAAAGTTTCAACTGAAATTGACATGATCTGGCCTTATGGAGGGGTCAGATTGGACCTAATTTGGGCGAGATACAACCCGTGCAAATGAAGATTGGCCTAGAAAATTTACGAATTGGAAGGGGTATGGCGATTAGCATCACAACAGTTGCGCGGGTCCGCGCGGTGGGGAGCTAAGTCGTTGATAAGATTTACTGGTATGGTCATTTTGGTCGCCCTTTTGGTGCCAGCCTGTACGCGCGATAGCGAGGCGTCCTTGCGCGTAAGGCTGGACCAATGGTTTTACTTGGGCAGTACCGTTTATTTTGTGTCTAATAGGCAATGCACGGGGGCGATGGTTTCGGTGAATGTCAGCCGTCCCCGCCGGTCAATTGCGGTGTATGATAATGTGATTGCCGCCAGCTATGCCTTTAACAATGATCGGGTGGTCGCGGTGCAGGTTGCCGATGCCTCACCTGCCGAAGTTATTGATATTATGATACAAAACGGATCGAGTGGTTTTGGCCGACTGGCACTTTCTGCGGTAGCATTTGCGACGTCATGCTTCGAGGACAAGCTCGTTGGTGGCTTTGTCCATGAGGCCTTGACGCGCAAAGGTGCCATTCTGGCCTTTGATCGCGAAAGCCGTGGGTTGATGGTGTTGGACCCAAGTCATGACCGGCTCTTTTTTATCGGGAGCGATGTCTGGTGAGTTTGGCAAAAGATTTGGCGGAATTGCGAGATCCTCCGCCCGCGCCGAGCAGACTTGGCCGCGATTGGGCATGCACAACCCGTGCACCGCGCGTGCACAGGACGTGCACCGAATATTTGAAAAATTTCCTAATGTGACGACGGAATTCGCGCAGCCACACGTTCAAGGTGGGTCATTTGAAAGGCACGACCATGAAATCTTACGCAAAACTTTTCCTCTTGCTTGTCTCGGCTATGTCGGTCGCCGCAATCTTGAGTTCGCAAACTTTGGCGCAGGGTTCTGATCCGAGTGCAGGACGCTCTATTGAGCGCTCAATCAACTGATGCCGCCGCCGCGCAAAAGCTCAGGATCGGTTTTGGCGTAAAGCCTCCCCTCCCACTCGCGGAACGCCAAGACCAGAAAGGCCCGCGCGATTGCACGGGCCTTTTTTGATCATAATTGGAAGCCAACGCATGGGGCTTATCAGTCTTGAACCACAAACCCGCCGTCGATGCGGATAGGGCCTGATGTGTCGATGATGTTGCCCGCAATAAATTGCCCGTCGTCGCCAACAAAGGCGCCTATGATTGATGCATCAATGTCTTCAACGGTCTGTGTATCGGGGACCTGCAACGTGCCCAACAGTGGAGTGTTGAACCGTGGGTAGCGAGTGCCCGTAAACACATCATCTTGAGGCGACATGCTAAAATCTAGTTGACCCTGCAAGCTTTGGCCGCTTTCCGAGACGAAGCTATCAATCATGCCGTCAATATCCGGAGTTTGATCGCTGAAGGTAACTTCAACGTTCATTACGCCACGCACCAATTCAGTTGTTGGCATGGTTTCGCCGCTGACCTCAAAATACCCGACGCCGTTATAGGTCGCGGTGCCAGACAGTTCGCGTACGGCTATCAGCGTTGTCCTGCTTTGCGCATCTTGTGCGTCCCAGAGGCTCAATGCGGTGTTTTGCAAGTCGTCGAAGTTGGGGGGAGGTACGAGTGGCAATTGAGAGCCGCCGCACCCAGCAAGGGCGATCAGCGTTATCGTTGTCAGAGATAGTAGACGCATATTTTTCTCACTCAGCCTTGGGTTGCGGAAACATTTCATGCGCGCCATTCAAGCGCAATCAGTTTCTAGCTTATTGGAACGAGATGCAGTCGCTAAGCAGAGTGGCCTCGTCAGAGCCGTCTGCGCCTGAGCGGAAATAGAGTGAGGCCTCGTCGCCTTTGGTCCACCAGATGTAGCCTGACACATCGTTGGCGGGCGCGTATTTTACGCCAGAGGCTCCTTGGACTTGAACTAAGCCCACTTGCTGTCCTTCAACGCCGATGATGGCGACGTTTTCGCCTGTCTCTAGTGTGGCGTAGACTGTGGGGACGGTGACGCCGTGCTCACAGGTGTATGTTGCGTGGAATATCCCAGAATCTGCGTGGGATGATGTTGCGGTGCATAGCATGAGAGCAATTATCGCAAAGTCGAATGTCCGCATGAAAAAGCCTTACCAAGAAACGAAAAAGGGGCGCAGTGATTTGCGCCCCTAATGTATTAACAAATGGTAAATATTAGCCAACGACTTTTTTGATGGCGTTGTCTACTGCCTCGGTTACTTGGTTGAGGTCATCTTTGGTCGCGATCAGGGGTGGGGCAAACAGCAGTGTGTTGTTGAAGCCGGGCAGCGAGCGGTTGGTTGCCCCGATGATCACGCCTTGCGCCATGCAATCGCCAACGATCTGAGCGACCATTTTCTCTGGCATTGGTTCTTTGGTCTTGCGGTCGAGCACGAGCTCGGCACCTGCGAAGAGGCCGATGCCGCGCACGTCGCCGATGCAGGCGTGCTTGTCCATCAACCCATGCAGGTTGTTCTTGAGGTGCTCGCCCATGCGAGTGGAGTTGCCAAGCAGGTCTTCCTCGATGAGGATTTTCATGTTCTCGATGGCTGCCGCTGGACCGCCTGTGCATCCGCCGAATGTCGAGATGTCGCGGAAGTAGTTCATGTGGCTGCTATCGTCGGTGAATTTGTCGAAGACGTCGTTTGTGGTGACGCAGCAAGAGATCGCCGCATAGCCAGAGGCCACACCTTTTGCCATTGTCACAAAGTCGGGCTGGATATTGTAGTGCTGATAGCCGAACCATGTGCCTGTGCGCCCAAGGCCGCAGACGACCTCGTCGATGTGCAACAGGATTTCGTACTTTTTGCAGAGTGCCTGCACGCCTTCCCAATAGCCGTCGGGTGCGATGATCAAGCCGCCACCAGCAGTGATGGGCTCTAAGCAGATGGCGCCGATGGTGTCGGCCCCTTCGCGCAAGATTACGTCTTCGATGGCTTTGATGGAGGCTGCGGCATAGGCCTCGCCGGTGGAGCCGTCTTGGCTGCGGTATTCAAGGCAGTGTGGAACGGACACGAAGCCGGGTGTATACGGACCGTACTGGCCGCTGCGCTCTTCTTGGCCACCAGCCGAGAGAGTGGCGATTGTGGTGCCGTGGTAATCACGTTCGCGGAACAGGATTTTGTTTTTCTTGCCGCCGTGGAAATTGTGGCTGATCTGGCGGACCATTTTGAAGGCTTTTTCGTTCGCCTCGGAGCCAGAGGACGCATAGTAGACGCGGTCAAGGCCGGGCATTTTGTCGATGAGCATTTCCGAGAAAATCGATGTTGGGATGGTGCCAGCAAGTCCGCCAAAGAAACACATTTTGGTCAGTTGTTCGGCGACCGCATCGGCGATCCGCTTGCGGCCGTAGCCGACGTTGACGGTCCAGACGCCACCAGAGACGGCATCGATATGCTCTTTGCCTTTGATGTCCCAAACGCGCAGGCCTTTGCCCTCGACGATGATGCGCGGGTCCACGCCGTTGGCGTATGGTTTGTGTTGGCTCAGGTGGTGCCAAACGTGCGCGCGGTCGGCTTCAACAATGCCTTGCGGGTCATTGGTATGTGCATTGATATCCATGAAGATCTCCATGTAAAAATATTGAGAGGACGCGTCCGAATCTTGCGGCAGCGTGAAAACCAAACTTGGTTTACTGTGCCTATCTCTTGGCCTTGTTCAATAGGGCCAGAAGGCGTTCACCGTTAGGTCCAAAAATACGTCAATGCCTCATGTATTTATGGTAAACTTCGATGATAACAACTGTAAAAGTGCAATTTTTTGAGGGCGCTGCCGCTCATTTGGCCGCATGGAAGTTCCAGATTTTTATCAAATTCGTTGACGGAATGATTTCAATTTCATTCACTCGGACCGGATCATTCCTGCCCACTCGGCGCATCAATGATGAGAAACACCAGCCAACTTCGCCACTGGTGGAGTTGGTAAACGCTGAAACGTTGATTTGAGGACTTTAACTTCGCAATAATTCATGTTCAGCTTTGATCAGATGAGGCAGGGCGAACCCTGTCCACTAAATTGCCCGAATCTGGGCTTTCAACACGGGAGAGAATGAAATGACGATGAAGACAACTTTGATGGGCGCTGCTGCCGCTGTCGCAATGATGACAGGTGCAACAACAGCGGTCGCTGACAGCCACGAATTGACAGTGGCGTATTTCCTCGAGTGGCCAATGCCATTCGAATTCGCAAAAGTTAACGGCGACTATGAGGCTGCTTTGGGCATGCCAATCAACTGGGTTTCTTTTGACACAGGTACTGCGATGTCCGCCGCTATGGCGTCTGGCGACGTTCACATTTCCGTATCCCAAGGTATCCCGCCATTCGTGGTTGCAGCCTCTGCGGGTCAGGACCTTCAGGTTCTTGACGTTGCGGTTTCTTATGCTGAGAACGACAACTGCGTTGTTGCCTCTGCACTTGAAATCGACGCGACGTCTGCTGCTGAATTGGCTGGCAAAAAGGTTGCTGTGCCACTTGGTACTGCGGCGCACTACGGTTTCTTGCGCCAGATGGATCACTTTGGCGTAGATGTGAGCACGTTGGAAGTTGTGGACATGGCACCAGCTGATGGCGCTGCTGCGATTGCACAGGGCCAAGTTGACATGGCTTGTGGTTGGGGTGGCGCGCTGCGTCGCATGAAAGAGCACGGTAACGTGTTGCTGACTGGCGCAGAAAAAGAAGCGCTGGGCATTCTGGTATTTGATGCGACGACAGCACCTGCATCGTTTGTTGCTGAGAACCCAGAGATTGTTGCAAAGTTCTTGGCTGTGACTGCCAAAGCAAACGCCGCTTGGAATGATGGTTCCATGACTGCAGAAATGCTGCCAGTCATCGCAAAAGACGCGGGTATGGAAGAAGATGCGACAGCTGAAACAATGGCGGGCTTTGTTTTCCCATCCATTGAAAATCAGTTGTCCACAGCTTGGCTTGGCGGAAACGCTGCGACATTCATGAAGGGTGTTGCTGACGTATTCGTTGAGTCTGGTTCGATCCCTTCTTCGAACGAAAGCTATGAATCAAACGTCAACACTGGCCCATTGGCTGCTGCTGGCTCTATGTAATTTAGGTTACACGCGGCGCGGGGTTTATACCGCGCGCCGCACCACAATTTCCTTGAGAGTTTTGCGCACCAGAAATGCCCCGCGAGTGGTAGGATGTAGTATAATTTTCTGGAAAATTATGGGGTAGGGACATGGCCGGACTACAAATCGACAAACTTTCCATGCGTTTTGATCTGCCGAACGGTTCCTCCGTTCAGGCGCTCAAGGATGTATCTATTGATCTGAAGGCAGGCGAGTTGCTTTCTGTTTTGGGGCCATCGGGCTGCGGGAAAACGACACTTTTGAATATTGTCGCAGGGTTTCTTGCGCCGACATCAGGGGCGATCACGCTGAACGAAAAACGCGTCTATGGCCCCGGCCCAGAACGCGGCATGGTTTTTCAGCAGGGCGCGTTGTTCGAATGGATGTCTGTGCGTGAGAACGTGGGCTTTGGGCCGCGCATGAAGGGGATGGCCGAAAAGCCAAAACGCGAGATCGTGGATCACCTTCTCAACGTTGTGGGTCTTCAGGAATTCAAGGAAAAAGCGGTTTACGAGCTGTCTGGCGGGATGCAGCAGCGTGTTGCTTTGGCCCGTTGTCTAGCCAATGAACCTGATGTGATCTTGATGGACGAACCGCTTGGCGCACTGGACGCGTTGACCCGCGAAAAGATGCAAGGTCTGGTTCTGAAGCTATGGAAAGAGACTGGCAAGACGATCATTTTGATCACCCACTCGGTTGAAGAAGCCCTACTGCTTGGTGAACGGTTGATCGTGATGCCCCCGCGTCC
>ERZ767310.752-NODE-752-length-19253-cov-4.500052_pt1 | contig 19253 bp, 22 predicted proteins | sample MGYA00374954_ERZ767310 | MGnify/ENA primary metagenome ERZ767310 (study PRJEB28948, sample SAMN06267188) | marine metagenome | isolation source: Columbia River Estuary | place: USA:Columbia River Estuary, USA | collected 2013-07-23 ...
ATGGTACAGCAACCTGAATGCTAAGGGCCGTTTTGAAAATATGCAAAGCGTAACCGATGAAGTTAAAATGATGATGGATCCGAATGTTGATCCGTTTGCAGCTCCACCGGAAGGTGCTGAAGTGAAAGAACCAGAACGTTTTGGAGCAAAAGATGTAAATGACTTGAATTGGGTAAATGTGATGAACGCATACACATGTACCGAATGTGGTCGTTGTACAGATATGTGCCCGGCAAACAAAACAGGCAAGCTATTATCTCCTCGTAAAATAATGATGGACACGCGCGATCGTGCAGAAGAAATTGGAGCCAACATAGATGCAAACGGAGAGTTTAAAGACGATGGTAAATTTCTCTTAGATACTTATATCACAAGAGAAGAGCTTTGGGCGTGTACATCGTGTAACGCTTGTACAGAAGCTTGTCCTATCAATATAGATCCCCTCTCAATTATTATGCAGATGCGTCAGTATTTGGTAATGGAAGAAAGCGCTGCTCCCCAAGAGTTGAATATAATGATGACCAATGTGGAGAATAATAGCGCTCCATGGCAGTTCAATCAAATGGATAGATTGAACTGGAAAGACGAAATGTAAAAGCAACATAAATTCATGCAGCATTCCTATAAATTAGAAGATAAATTAGTCTCTTTAAGCGAAGACGGTAAAAGTATTAGCCCTGGTCTACCTGATAGTGTTAAAAACTTCATGATAGATTTAGACGGCACTGTTTGCGATGACATTCCAAACGAGGAGCCAGAAAGAATGGGCACATGCGATGCATACCCTGATGCTTTAGACATCATTAACAAGTGGTTTTCAGAAGGCCACATTATTACTTTTTTTACATCTAGAACCGAAGAGCATAGACCGGTTACTGAAAAATGGCTGGAAGAAAAAGGATTTGAGTACCATGCCATTTTGTTTGGAAAACCAAGAGGCGGTAACTACCATTGGATAGACAACCATATGGTTCGTGCGACTCGTTTTGAAGGTAAATTTACAGACCTAGAAGAGAGAGATGCCAAAATTCAAGTTTTTAAAAAGTGAGAATAGCACTAATCATAGTCGCATTTTCATCTCTTCTTGCCTGTACCAAAGAAGACAGTTTTTTTGTGCCAATTCATGCAAGTAGCAGAGCTTGGTTAATGGAAAATAAAACACACATCTATTCTAATAGTGTTGGGGACTCATTGAGCACTGGATCAATTTCGGAAGTCAGGAATGTAAGTTCTGAAGGTTATTCTGAATTTCTTGGATATCCAGAAGGTACAACAGGAGAGAGTTTTATTCAGACAATAATCGTGGATACATTGTTTGAGTATACCACTTCAATTCTATCTGATTTTGAGAACCAAATACGGAATGATAAAGTTTGGATAGAAGGTTTGAATGTATCCATGAGAGGGTTTGCATATCCTACATTTTCAATTGCTGATGCAAACTATATGGACACGCTTCGAATTAATGGTATTGCATATCTAGACGTTTATCAAAAAATGAGCTCCGACCAAAATACTGGTATTTATATAAATGTAAATGACGGATTAGTCGCGTTCATTGCAGAACAAGACACATTTAACTTAGTGAATTAGAAAGACAATGAGTGAGATGATAAAAGTGCCAACAATGGCAGAATTTTTAGCACAAGGCAAACAACCTGAAGTTTTATTTTGGGTTGGTTGTTCTGGTAGTTTTGATGAACGAGCGAAGAAAATAACAAAGGCATTTGTTCGAATCCTTAACAATGCAAAAGTTGAATTTGCCGTTTTAGGCACAGAAGAAGGTTGCACGGGAGACCCGGCAAAGAGAGCTGGAAACGAAATGGTTTTCCAAATGCAAGCAATGATGAACATTCAGGTTTTGGATGGTTATGAAGTCAAGAAAATCGTTACCGCTTGTCCGCATTGTTTCAACACTTTAAAAAACGAATACCCTTCTTTAGGTGGGAATTATGAAGTCGTTCACCATACACAATTCATCAACGGGCTTTTAAAAGAAGGGCGATTAACTATTGAAGGCGGCTCGTTTAAAGGCAAGAAAATCACATTCCACGACCCTTGCTATTTAGGAAGAGGCAATGATGTTTATGAAGCTCCTCGCGAATTAATCCAGAAACTGGATGGCGAATTGGTTGAAATGAAGCGTTGTCGCTCAAAAGGGCTATGCTGCGGTGCTGGTGGAGCTCAAATGTTTAAAGAACCAGAAAAAGGAAACAAAGACATTAACATCGAACGTACGGAAGAAGCTTTGGAGACGTCTCCAAATATTATCGCAACAGGATGCCCCTTTTGTAATACCATGTTAACTGATGGTATAAAAAATAAAGACAAGGAAGCCGAAGTTGAAGTGTTAGACATTGCTGAGTTGATTGCTCAAGCGAAAGATTTATAAAATGTACGTACCATTTGAAGAATTACCAGACAGCTCAAAAATCTGGATATACCAAAGTGAAAGAAGGCTAACAGATGAAGAGGTTGTGAAAATCTCTGGATTGCTTCATACCTATACTGAATCATGGCAAGCGCATGGTGCTGATCTAAGAGCATCGTATAGAGTGATGTACAATCACTTTGTGATACTTGCTGTAAACGAAGATGCGAATGCTGCAACAGGTTGCTCAATAGATGATTCTGTGAGAACCATTAAATCAATACAACAACATATTCAAACAAATCTTCTAGACCGTCTCCGCATAACATTTAAAGACAAAGATGGCCGTGTAAAAATTGCTTCTAAAAAGACCTTTAGAGAAATGATTGGAACGGGAGAGTTAAGTGATAGAACAATTGTGTTTAACAACATGATTACTAAATTGAGTGAATACGAAAAGCATTGGGAAGTACCGATGCATCAAAGCTGGCATGCAAATGTATTTGCCGCAAAGTAATGCTGCAGATCAATCAACTTTCCTTTTCCTATCCTAACGAGGCTCAAGACGTATTAACGAATATAGATTTCAGCTTAGAATCTGGAAAAATATTAGCCATTGTTGGCCCGAGCGGTTGTGGAAAAACAACGCTTCTAAAACTTATTTACGGCCTTCTTACTCCTTCTCAAGGAGACATCAAGTGGCATACTGAAGTCATTCCTAATCCAAAAGATGTCTTGGTTCCTGGGTTTTCAAAAATGAAATTTGTCGAGCAAGACTTCAATCTAATGCCTTACATAAAAGTGTACGAGAATATGCAACAGCATATTTTGCATTTAACGGAAGAAGAGCGTGAGCCCATTTTAAAATATTGGTTAGATTTCTTGAAAATCCAACACATTGAAACAAAAAAAGCCAAAGATCTAAGTGGCGGACAAATGCAACGGGTAGCTATTGCCAAAGCGTTTATTGCCAATGCCGAACTTTTACTTTTAGATGAACCCTTTAGTAATCTAGATACAGTAACAAAATCATATCTGGTTAGCGATTTAAAGCGTCTTATCAAAACTCAAAGCGCTTCGGCTATAGTTGTTGTGCATCACCCAGAAGATGCTTTAGAGATAGCGGATGAGGTTTTGGTTTTGGACAAAGGACACATAGCACAACAGGATACCCCTCAAAATGTTTACAAAAAACCTAAATCTAAAACTGTTGCTTCATTATTCGGTTTGGCAAACTTCTTCACAAAGGAAGAGGCTAATATTATTTTGAATTTAGATTTAGAAAATTTTCATCAAATTGATGACTACTATTTAATCAGGCCTCATCAATTAAAAGTGGAAAACATCAAAACCAAATATGTAGCACTTGGTGAACTTTTTCTTGGATATACAACTATTCAAGAAATAGAGACTTCCGGAAAACAAATTTGGATTACAAAGACTTAGTCTTTCTTTTTTCTATTCATTAAATAATAGATAAAGTTTACCGAGAATTGTCCTGCATTTGGTGCAAAAGTAAATACCGATTGATCTACATTTGAACTGATATCCTCACTCATTGGACCTTCCCATAAAATTTCGAACCCCCAGTTTTGCGTTTCAAATCCCGCACCAACATTGTAAGTCCAATAATTCATTTTTTGCGATTGTACAGCAAAATCGAAACGACCAGTTTCAACATATTCTGTATTCAAATAATCTACTACAGCAGTACTTCTAGAAATATCAATAGAATACCCTACTCCACCAATAAGTCTAAACTTGGATAGATAAACTGTCAGCTGAATAGGAATGTCCACCCTCCCGTTATGTTCATCTATATATCTATTTGTATTTCTTGCTTGCTCGCGTACTTCAACTTGACCACCCAAATTGGTGTATTGAATACCTAGTCTTGCACTAACAGGGATTAACGGTATGTCTATTTTAGAAATTACGCCAATGTTATAAGAAACTACTGAGCCTATTCTCTTTACAGTAACAGCAGTAGTTCTATCGCTACTAACATACTCAAGGTCATCGTCAAAACTGTAGCGACTCGTGCCGATTCCAGCTTTTACACCAACATTAAAATTTTGCGCAGAAACCAAGGTAGTAGCAAAAACAAAACCAAAGAAGAGTATTGATTTTTTCATCCCATTTCTAAAATTGAAGTTCTAAAGCAAATAACGCAAAGCTTTATTAAAATGCTCTAATTGGGTCAAAATAAAAAAGCTCCCACTTTCGTGGGAGCTTTCTAAATAAGAATATTGTCCTGTTAATTATTTTACTTTATCAACTATCGCCTTAAATGCGTCAGGGTGATTCATTGCTAAATCGGCTAAAACCTTACGGTTAATTTCGATGTTGTTAGAATGAACTTTTCCCATGAATACGCTGTAAGACATACCGTGCTCACGAGCACCTGCATTGATACGAGTAATCCAAAGAGCTCTGAAATTACGTTTTTTTACTTTTCTATCTCTGTATGCATAAACGAGTCCTTTTTCAACTGCGTTTTTCGCTACTGTCCAAACGTTTTTTCTTCTTCCGAAATAGCCTTTGGCTAATTTCATCATTTTTTTACGTCTGGCTCTTTTTGCTACACTATTTACACTTCTAGGCATAATTACTATTTTTTTGAATTAAGGCGTATTGATTAAACAACATCTTTGGGGCCCAATTCAGGGTTAAAATTTTATTATTTAATAAACCAATATTAGATACAAAGTTGCTTTTTAATGCTCTTTACATCTGCGTCATCAACCAAACCTGAATGAGTAAGGTTACGTTTTTGTTTAGTCGTTTTCTTTGTTAAGATGTGCGACTTAAACGCGTGTTTTCTTTTAATCTTTCCAGTGCCGGTCAACTTGAACCTCTTCTTTGCACTAGCCTTTGTTTTCATTTTAGGCATCTCTCTGCTAATTTATATGGACTATTCTTATTTTCCTTTCTTCTTCGGAGCAATCCAAAGGGTCATTCTTTTACCCTCTAGCCTCGGCAGTTGCTCTACTTTTCCGTATTCCTCTAAATCTTGAGCCAAACGTAAAAGCAAAATCTGACCTTGCTCCTTAAATATAATTGTACGCCCTTTAAAGAATACGAAAGCTTTCAACTTTGCGCCTTCCTCTAAGAACTTTTGAGCATGCTTCATTTTAAACTCATAATCGTGATCAGAGGTATTAGGACCAAACCTAATTTCTTTCACCACTACTTTCTGAGTGTTTTGAGCAAGCTCTTTCTTTTTCTTCTTTTGATCGTATAAGAATTTCTTATAATCTATAATTTTTGCAACCGGTGGAACCGCTTTAGGAGAAATTTCTACTAAATCCAATTCTTGCTCCTCAGCCATTCTCAAAGCTTCCCTAGTTGGGTAAACTCCTACTTCAACATTGTCTCCAACTACCCTTAATTCCGGTGCAGTTATTAACCTGTTAATCTTATGAGCAGCCTCTGTAATTCTTCTTATTGGTTGGGGTTTGCGTCTTCTTAGTGCCAAATTATATTTCTAATTAAAATTCTTCTAATGTTTCTTTTACTTCTCGATTCACCAACTGGGCAAAGTCTTCAATGCTTAATACACCTTTGTCTCCATCACCATGTTTCCTAACCGAAACTGTTTTATTCTCTACTTCCTGTTCGCCAACGATTAGCATAAACGGAATTTTACTCATTTCTGCGTCACGAATCTTTCTTCCAGCCTTTTCGTTACGCCCGTCAACGAGGGCGCGAATATCGTAATTTTCAAGCAATTGCGAAACCTCTTCTGCATACTCCAAATGTTTCTCCGAAATTGGAAGAATAATGACCTGATCTGGGGTTAACCAAAGTGGGAAATTACCACCACTATGCTCTAGTAAAACAGCAATGAATCTCTCCATAGACCCAAACGGGGCGCGGTGTATCATCACTGGACGGTGCATTTGATTATCGCTTCCTTTGTACTCTAATTCAAAGCGTTCTGGCAAATTATAATCTACCTGAATTGTTCCCAATTGCCAACTTCTACCCAAAGCATCCTTCACCATGAAGTCTAATTTCGGGCCATAAAACGCTGCTTCGCCATATTCAACGACAGTTTTTAGGCCTTTTTCATCCGCAGCCTGAATAATTGCACTTTCAGCCTTTTCCCAGTTCTCATCAGAACCAATATACTTCTCTTTATCCTCTTTATCTCGCAAAGAAACTTGAGCCGTAAAATCTTGAAAGTCTAGTGTTTTAAAAATGTAAAGAACGAGGTCAATTACTTTTTTAAACTCGTCTAACAACTGATCTGCTGTACAAAACAAATGCGCGTCATCTTGTGTAAACCCTCTCACTCGAGTCAGACCGTGCAATTCGCCACTTTGTTCATAGCGGTAAACCGTCCCAAATTCTGCAAAGCGAATAGGCAAGTCTTTATATGATCTCGGCTTGTGTTTGTATAATTCACAGTGATGTGGGCAATTCATTGGCTTTAACAAGAACTCCTCCCCATCATCGGGAGTATTTATCGGTTGAAATGAGTCTTTACCGTATTTGGCATAATGACCTGAACATTCATACAATTCTTTACTTCCGATATGTGGAGTAATGACTTGTTCGTATCCAGCTTTCTTTTGTGCCTTCTTTAAAAAGTTCTCCAATCTTTCGCGCAAAGCAGCACCTTTAGGCAACCACATTGGCAAACCTTGTCCAACTCTTTGACTAAATGTAAAAAGCTCTAACTCCTTACCCAATTTTCTATGGTCACGTTTTTTTGCCTCTTCAAGTAACTCTAGGTATTCAGTAAGCATACTTGCCTTCGGGAAAGAAATACCATAAACCCTTGTCAGTTGGGGGTTCTTCTCGTTTCCACGCCAGTAAGCTCCGGCAACGCTCATTACTTTAAAAGCCTTGATTACGCCCGTATTTGGAATATGACCTCCACGGCATAAATCTGTAAAATCGGCATGATCGCAAAACGAAATCGTTCCGTCTTCTAAGTTTTCAATCAACTCCGTTTTAAACGGATTGTCTTTATAGTACGCTAACGCATCTGCTTTAGAAACCATGCGCATGTTAAACTCAAATTTTTGACGAGCGTTTTCAATAAATTTCTTTTCTATTTGAGCAAACTCCTTTTCAGAGATTGAAGCATCACCAAAATCTACATCGTAATAGAACCCATTTTCAATAGCTGGTCCTATCGTCAAATTCGCATCAGGATAAAACTGTAAAATAGTTTGAGCCAAAACGTGAGCTGAAGAATGCCAAAAAGCTTCTTTACCTTCTAAAGCATCCCATGTATATAACACAAGATCTCCGTCAGTGGTTAAAGGGGTTGTAGGCTCAACTGTTGCTCCATTATAGGAAGCTGACAATACATTGCGCGCTAAACCGTGACTAATACTTTTAGCCACATCCATAGCAGATGAGCCACTTTCGTACTCTCTACTAGAACCATCTGGAAGGGATACCTTGATCATAATTTAAAACCTTATTTGAGGGGCACAAATTTAATTGGTTAAAGTGATTAGCCCACATAAATTTTCAGCTTAAAATTGACACTAAATATTATCTTTGGCAGCTTAAAATCTGAAAGTAAACAAACATGAAGTTTTTCATTGACACAGCTAATCTAGATCAAATTAAAGAAGCTCAAGACATGGGTATTCTTGACGGTGTAACAACCAACCCTAGCCTTATGGCGAAAGAAGGTATCACAGGCCAAGAAAACATTTTAAACCACTACCGTGCAATTTGCGAAATTGTAGATGGTGATGTAAGTGCAGAAGTTATTTCTACAGACTTTGAAGGAATGGTTAGAGAAGGTGAAGCTCTTGCTGCAATGAATCCTAAAATTGTTGTGAAAGTTCCTATGATTGCTGATGGCGTAAAAGCTATCCGTTACTTTTCTAACAAAGGCATCAAAACAAACTGTACGCTTATATTTTCAGCTGGCCAAGCATTAATGGCAGCTAAAGCTGGAGCGACTTTTGTTTCTCCATTTATTGGACGATTAGATGACATCTCGACAAACGGAGTTCAATTGATCGATCAGATCAGATTGATTTTTGACAACTACGGTTACCCAACTCAAATCTTAGCCGCTTCTGTTCGTCACCCGATGCATATTATAGAATGTGCTGAAATTGGCGCTGATGTTATGACTGGCCCTTTAAGTGCTATCAAACAATTGTTAAAACACCCACTAACAGATTCTGGCTTAGCAACATTCTTAGCAGATCACGCTAAAGGAAACGACTAAACTCAAAAAATATATTTTGATAGAAAGCCTCGAGAAATCGGGGCTTTTCTATTTTTGAAACAATTCAAGATAATCATTCACTATGGGCTACTACGTTAAAATTCATCCAGACAATCCTCAAATGCTGAAAATAGAAGAGGCTGCTAAAATTTTAGAAAAAGGCGGATTGGTAGTATTCCCTACAGACACGATTTACGCAATAGGCGCAAGTTCTAAAAGCTCAAAAGGCTTAGATGCTTTAGCGAAGTTTAAAGGCTTAAAGCTTGAGAAAGCTAAGTTTAGTTTCTTGTTTTACGACCTCAGTCATTTGAGTGAATACACAAAGAATTTCGACACTCACATTTATAAATTGCTCAAAAGAAACCTCCCAGGGCCTTATACATTTGTGATGGAGGCTAACAGCACCATTCGTAAGATCTTTAAAAGCAAAAAGAAAGAGATTGGTATCCGTGTACCGGATAATAACATCCCACGCGAATTGGTAAAAGCACTAGGTCACCCAATTGCAGCCACTTCATTGCATCATGAAGATGAAATAATAGAATACCCCACAGATGCCGAGCTGATTTACGAAGACTACAAAAACATCGCTGAATGTGTTATTGATGGCGGTGGCGCGGGCAACATTGCTTCAACCGTAGTTGATCTGACTTCTGGTGACCCAGAGTTAATTAGAGCTGGAAAAGGAGATTTCGAAGACATTTAAAGCGCTCTTCTTTTAAATAAATTTGTAATATAAATATATTTTATATTTGTAATTCATAAATACGAATTACGAATGTCTACATTTACATCTACATTACCGGATGCGCTTTTAAAGCAGTTGAACGACACTGCAAAAAAGCTAAAACTTCCAAAAAACAAGCTCATTGAAAAAGCCTTGACCATCTATTTAGATCAGGTTAAACGGGCAGAATACATTCAATCGTATAAACATGCTGGGCAAGATGCTAACATTATGTCTATTGCCGAAGAAGGCATGGAAGACTATTTTAAACAATTAGAAGATTAGTATGCTACAAGGTGAAATATGGGAGGCTTACTTTAACCCTACCAAAGGAAATGAGCAATCTGGAAGAAGACCAGCAGTAGTAATTAGCGGAGACTTAGCAAATAAATATTTAGGAGTCGTTATTGTTTGCCCATTGACTACAAGCATTAAAAATTACAAAGGCAATGTCATTCTAATACCTAATACAACAAATAGACTTACTAAAAAAAGTGAAGTACTCACATTTCACATTCGATCTATATCTAAAGAACGTTTTCAATCTAAAATTGGAAATGTTTCTAAAAAAGAAATAGAAGAGATTAAGGATTGTCTAGATGATATTTTGAGTATGTAGAATTAAACCTGCGAGGTCATTCATTTTAGAGCTTATACCACAGCTGCACAAAAAGGCTTTATCAAATCCGAGTAAGTCAAAATAAATTTTACCGATTTTTTGCGCTTCTTTTAATTTAAGATGCCGGTTTAAACCTCAATAAAGCAATAAGAATCAACTAACAGAAGTAAAGTTATATTTCTTCTTTCCAGTAAACAGAATATTTATAGGTGATTTTTGAGAAGTTTCAGGTTGAGTCTTTTTCTTCATAATTTGTTAAAAGTGGTTACACCATTCACTCCACTAAACAAACTACTTCACATGAACCATCCAGTTGAATTTATCTTCAACTGAACCCATTCTAATTTTATTCAAACCTGCTTTAATTTCCATTCCTTTTCCATCTTCTGGAGTTGGAATTGCGAAATCTTCACCATGGAAGCCTATTCTATTAATTGGACTAACAACTGCCGCAGTTCCGACACCGAATGCTTCTTTCAAAGTTCCATTTTTAGCGTGCTCTACAATTTCAGCAACAGATATAGGTCGTTCTTCTACTTCCCATCCCCAAGATTTTGTCAACTCAATAATCGAGTTTCGTGTTATTCCAGCTAATATTCTATCGGTTAATGGTGGCGTAACCAACTTATCACCAAGAACCAACATCAAGTTCATGGTTCCACTCTCTTCAATATACTTGTGCTCCTTGTGATCTGTCCAGATCACTTGATTATAGCCTTCTTTTATTGCTTGAGCAGTTGGATAAAAAGCACCACCATAATTTCCAGCTGCTTTTGTAAAACCAATTCCACCTGTTGTGGCTCTTGAATATTCTGTTTCAATTTTCACGGCTACAGCTCCAGAGTAATAAGGACCTACGGGTGTGCATAAAACACAAAAGGTGTATTCTTCACTCGGGCGAGCCGCTATAAATTCTGAAGAAGAAAATAGAAACGGACGAATGTATAAAGAGTGATCCAAAGTATCGGGAACCCAATTTTTATCTAATTCGATTAAAGCGGTTAATCCATCCATAAAAACATCTTTAGGGATTTCAGGCATTAACAAACGTTCACCTGAACGATTTAAGCGTTTCCAGTTTTCTTCTGGTCTGAAGATAGAAACCTCACCTTTGCTATTTTTATAAGCCTTTAAACCCTCAAAAGCAGACTGACCATAATGAAGAGCATGCAATGAGTAATTCATCGGCACCGAACCATAAGGTTTAATTTCTGGTTCTTGCCATTTGCCATCCTTAAACACACAAACCAACATATGATCAGAGAAACTCGTACCAAAAACGAGGTTGTTAAAATCTACTGAATCAATACGCGACTTGGGAGTTTTTGAAATCTTCATAGCTTATTTTTAAGTGCTGCAAAAATAAAAATAAAAAGGTCCCCTTTTTAAGCAGTAAAATCAGACGACAATGAAATGTCACTTTGGTTATATTTGCAAAATAAAATCTATAGAAAAATGAAAAAAATAGCTCTTTTAGCGATCGTTGGCATGTCAGTTTGGGCATGTAACTCAGAAGGAAATGGCGAAGCAAATGTCATTGAAAATGACAGTAATGCTATTGAAGTTGCTGAAGTTGAAATTCTAAATTATTTTGGGGAAGAAATTACTCTTGATGATGCCATTGCTGCTTCAGAATTACCTGCGGCATTAGAAGGTAAAGACTCATTAAATGTGAAGGTTGAAGGCACAATAAACGCGTGCTGCCAAACAAAAGGCTGCTGGATGGATGTAGACTTAGGCAATGGCGAAAGCATGGTTGTTAAATTTAAGGATTACGGATTCTTTGTTCCTAAAAACTCATCAGGATCTACCGCTGTGTTAGAAGGCGTTGCAAAAGTTGAAACTCAAACAGTAGACTGGTTAAAGCACAAAGCAGAAGATGCTGGTAAATCACAAGAAGAAATAGATGCGATTACAGAACCAGAAGTTAAAGTAAGCTTTATGGCAGATGGCGTTATCATTAAAGGTGAACTAGAGCCTGAAGTTGAAGAAGTCGTAACTGAAGAAGCAACAGAAGAAGCTTCGGCTGAAGAATAAGCACTAATGAAAAAAGCTTTCAAAGTATTAATAGGATGTCTTTTATCGGCATCCTTTTTTGTTGCCTGTAATCAGGAAGCAGAAAAAAAAGAGACCAAACCTACTGTTAAAAAGAAGGTTGTTAAAAAAGTCTGGAAACAAGAAGAGATGGAATCTTCTGAGCTCGCTGTTTTAATGCGCGACATGTGGGATAGCACCATGGTTCGGAAAAAGCAAATCATTAGTGGTGATAATGTAAATGCATATGCAGATTTGTTTAATGAATTGCATACCGCTGAAGCCACTAAAGTAAAAGACAATGTAGAGCTCTTCAATAGTTTTGCAGATGTTTTTCAAGAAAACATGAAGCAAGTAGATGCAGCCGCTCCAGGTCCACCACAGCGAGAAGCATTCAATAATTTGGTTAGCACTTGTGTGGGGTGCCACCAAAATTATTGTCAAGGCCCAAAAATAAAGCAGCTTTATATTAAAGATGAAGCGAGTAATTAAAGACACCGCAGACGGAAGCAAAACCATTTTTGTTGAAGCACTGGATGAGCACTATCATTCAATTCATGGCGCTTTAGCGGAAAGTCGTCATGTCTTTATTCAATCCGGATTAAATGCTATTGAACGTGAGAATGTATCCATTTTAGAAATTGGATTTGGCACAGGCTTAAATGCGATTACCACACTTGAGCGCAATAAAGAATTACAAAGAAACATTCATTATACTGGTGTGGAAGCCTATCCCGTTCTCACTTCAGATTTTGCTCAACTGAATTATGGAAAACTTGACATAGAGGAAAGCATACTTCCCTATCTTGACAAAATTCATCATGCTAAGTGGGAGAAATTTCAAGAGATTACTGCGGATTTTAATCTAAAAAAAGTAGAACAAAAGTTTCAAGACATCAACGAAAGTGAAGCTTTTGACTTAATTTACTTTGACGCCTTTGCCCCAGGAGTTCAGCCAGAACTATGGACAGAGGCTGTTTTTAAATTGATGTTCAAAGCTTTAAGGCCTAACGGAATATTAGTTACCTATTGCGCAAAAGGTCAGGTTAAACGAAACATGAAAGCGGCTGGTTTTACTATTGAAGCGTTACCGGGCCCTCCTGGAAAACGTGAAATGACAAGAGCTGTTAAACTAGATTCAGAATGAAAATGAAGCTAACTTTAAGGGTTTACGTTTTTTTGAGGAATCCAAAAAATGAAATTTTACTCTTAGATGAAAAGAGCGAGGAACATCGGTTTACAAAACTACCAGGTGGGGGACTTGAACTGGGGGAAGGCGTTATAGATTGTTTAAAGCGCGAACTTAAAGAGGAACTAAACATTGAAAACCTTATTCTAGAGCAATTATACGTCAGCGAATCATTCATAGCTTCTAAACTTCATGAAAACACCCAAGTCGTAGCCGTATATTATCAAGGAGATCTAAATCATACCTCCATTCGTTTCAATGAGAATGAGACTAACTTGTTAAATCATCATTGGATTCCAATAAAGGAATTAACGCGTAATCATTTTACTTTTGAAATGGATAAACACGCCCTAAAAAAATATTTATCCCAACAAAAAATATAATTACAATCCTTAGGATTAGTCTATTGATGTCTATATTGTTGACCAGATAAAGACTATGACTAAGACAATTCTAATTACTGGTGGAACTGGTTTTGTTGGTTCTCACCTCATCCCCAAACTTATAGGAGAAGGCCATAATGTATCCGTTCTAACTACTGGGACAAGGACTGAATATAACGGTGCCAAATGTTTTAATTGGAACCCTTCCATTGAAGAAATGGATGAAGCGGCATTAAAAAATGTTACAGATATAATTCATTTGGCAGGAGCTTCTATTTCAAAGAAATGGACTCCTTATTACAAACAAGAAATTGTAGATAGCAGAACACAAGGCCCTCTTACTTTGAAGAAATACCTTTTAAAGAAAAATCAAAATATTAACAGTTTCATTTCGGCTTCAGGTGTTAGCATTTACCCAGACAGTACAGAATTAGCTACAGAATCTAGCCCACACGACCACAGTTTTATTGCAAGTGTTTGCGAGCATTGGGAGAGTGCAGTAGATGTAATGAACAATCTTTGTAATAGGATTATAAAATTGAGAATAGGTATTGTTTTGGACAAAAATGATGGCGCCCTACTTCCGATTTTAAAGGTTGTTAAACTTGGTATTGCATCGCCATTAGGCAGCGGTAAACAATACATGAGCTGGATAGCCATTAAAGACTTGGTTTCAATTTTCAGTTGGGGTCTAGAAAACAATAACATAGAAGGTATATACAACGCAGTTGCTCCGAATCCCGTTACAAATGATGAGTTTATGCGAGCTACAGCAAAAGCAATTAAAAAACCCTACTTCCTACCTAAAGTACCTGTATTTGTAATGAAAGTTGTTTTAGGAGAAATGTCTACATTAGTACTTTCAAGCAATCGCGTTTCAAGCGAAAAGCTTTTGAACCAAGGTTTCAAGTTCGAACATGACCATCTAGCCGAGGCATTACAAGATATATTAATAGATTAAAAATTTATGGCAAAACAAATTGACAAGAAGATTAAACGCGCCTTTAAACAAAAGGACTGGAATGAAATGAAGACCAACGATTCGTGGGCCATCTTTAAGGTGATGAGCGAATTTGTTAATGGTTACGAGACAATGGGTAAAATTGGTCCTTGTGTAACCATATTTGGATCTGCCAGAACCAAACCAGATGATCCTTATTATTTAATGGCTGAAGAAATTGCCGAAAAAGTTGCGCGAAAAGGTTACGGAATCATTACTGGCGGTGGCCCAGGGATAATGGAGGCCGGAAATAAAGGTGCTCAAAAAGGAGAAAACAGCTCCGTTGGATTAAATATAGATTTACCATTTGAGCAACATTACAATCCGTATATAGACAAAGACAAAGTGTTGAACTTTGATTATTTCTTTGTTCGTAAAGTCATGTTTGTAAAGTACTCTCAAGGTTTTATTGTTATGCCTGGAGGATTTGGAACCTTAGATGAATTGTTCGAATCTCTGACACTTATTCAAACACATAAAATTGGAAGATTCCCAATTGTGTTAGTGGGTAAGGATTTTTGGAGCGGACTAATAGATTGGATTGAACAAGTCGTTCGAGATAAATACTTCAACATCTCACCTGATGACATGCACTTAATTAAAGTTGTAGATAACGCTGACGATGCTGTTAAAGTAATCGAGGACTTCTATCACACATACATGTTGAAACCTAACTTCTAGTTAAAGTACCAGAATTTTTTGAGTAGAGAAATTTTGTGAAGTTCCTGTAATTCTCACATGGTAGACACCTGAAGATTTTGGCACATCAAATTTGTTTTCGGGAGATACGACAATCTCCTGAGAACTTATTTTTTGACCGAGATTAGAATAAACTTCAAGTGTCGCTTTTTCGCCAACAACCGCATTAGGCCAAGCTATTCCAAACTCACCATTCCCTATAGGGTTAGGATAAATAATGAAATCTCCAACAATAGATCTTGTAAATCCATTTTTCAATAGACGAATAGGTACATATTTAGATTTTCCTTCTTCATACTTGAAAGCTATTTTTCTCGACTGATAGCCTTCAACTTCAACGCGAACGGTATCAAAACCAGTATAAGTAACAGCTTTACTTGCTTTTGCTAATAAATCTGTTTGCAGGGTATCGTTCTCATTACTGAAATACAATTCTGTATTAAAAAACAACTCTCCTGTTAAAGAATCTGAAACTTGAAAATCAGCGTAAGCAACATCTTTATAATCTGGCTGCAAAATAAATAGGCCATTGTCTCGGTCACTAGCTGCTATAAGGCCTGAAGGAAAATATGGGTAAGCGCCCCAATTACCGTGAAAGTTTGCTCCATCATCTTGAGGGTAAGTATCGTAATATCCCACCTCAACCATCAACTCTGGGCGTTTAGCATTTACAACTTGAACGCCTGTAGTATAGTAGGAGGTTATTAGCCAATCTCCCAATACATGAACATTGTGCGGAATCGCCTCCGAACCAGGTAAACGTTGAATTTTATCCAACTCTTGTACTCCACTATTCAAATTTGAAACATCATAAGAAGCCACATAAGCGTCTGTTCGCTCGTCCGTGGTAAATAAGTTTTTTCCATTATCGCTTATCCAGCAATTGTGCGTAAACAAATTTGGGGTAAACCCTGTAGCAATTACTTGAGGGTTCTTTTTATCAGAGACATCTACAGCTGCAAAAACACCTCGATAAATAGCTGCACCCCACAACGTATCACCTCGCGCCATGCCATCATGAAAATAAAAATCGTTAAAAATGCCTAGGTATTCTGGATTCCAAGGATCTGTTGCAACATCAAGAAGTAACGCGCCACCCTTCGCTACATTACTTCCAAAAACGTAACACACTCCATTTTCATCAATGAATAAATTATGAGCAGATCTTAAACTATCCACAATTGTATCCAAATCAATTTTTAAACGCACTTCTTTATAATAAGGGTTTTCTAAGCTATCTAAATCAATAACTAATAACCCTTGATCGGGAAGCACATTTCCATTCGCAATAATGTCATGTGTAACGTATGCATAATGACTCCAAGTCTTTAGATCTCTCCAAACCGTCAGGGGGCCATCTATTCTTATTTTTTCAACTGGATTAGATGGTACAGAAATATCAACAATAGAAACACCAGAATCTAAACCGACTAAAGCATATTCAGCTCCTGCAGCATCTGTGTATCCCCAAACATCGTTTAAGCCTCTGTCGTAAGAAAGCTGACCGACTTTTTCAATGTTCAATTTATCCTGTGAAAAAAGACTAAGGTTAAGTATTAAGAATAAAAGACTAAAGCTCCATTGTAATCTGGCTTTCGTCATCGTCTTCTTTTTCATCAATAATAGTATCATCGATTGCTTTTTCTTCCTCTAAATCGTCTTTCTCTTCAGACTCCAAAAGGTTTATAACCTTAACGGGGAAATTGGTCAATTGGTTGCCTAAAGCTTTCATCCCTTTAACAGAAATAAATTCAGCAAGGTTAACTTCCAGGTTTTCACGCTCTTTGCCTTTAACCTTTTTATAAATAACTTCAATCTTAGGCTGCCTTAAAACAGTTGCTAATTCTAATTGCGATTGTGGGCTATCACTGATGAATTTTTCTTTTTTATCAGAGTCCTCTAAAAGAAAACGCTTTATGTAATACCGTTCTTTCAAACCTTCAAAATAGACAGCTGATATAGGCACTTCTCTATTCCATTTTTTGATGTATATCATATCATCATCAAAATGACTAGACAAATTAAACGACAACAAGCGATAATGGCCTGAAGCCATAATGGTTAATATCTTATCTTCACCTTTAAAGGCTCCGAGAAAATCTCCTCTTCCATCTACATTAAGTCTATTGACGGTTGAATCGAACCAAATTTTTCTTGCGGCAAGTGTAGAAACACCCTTTTCTTTGAGTTCTATTTTCTTGACTGGATATTTGGAAACAAGGTTTCCTTTACTCGACCTTCCTTTTATGGCTAAGTCTGCAAAGTCAATATCCCATTTTAACTTCTTTAATTTTTGTAATGCCTTAAGGTGAATAGTTACAGTCTCAGCTTCACCATTTGGGTTAGCTGTGAAGTAAAGTACTGAACTTCCAGGTTTCCCTTGAGACAAATCATATTCTTTATCTCTAGTAACAGAAGTAACATTAAAGCGTTTCATGTAACAGTTACCTTGCTTACCATCACGATACATTAAATTGTAAACCGTACGCTGGTCTTTTTTCTTAAAAATAGCGATGTGTAAAATGTCTTTTCCAATAAATATTTTGGAATCGACAGTTACAACTTTCATTGTACCATTATTCAAAATAACAATAATGTCATCTATGTCAGAACAATCACAAACAAACTCATCGCGCTTGAGCGAAGTCCCAATAAAGCCTTCTGCTCTATTTACATAGAGCTTTTGATTTGCAATGGCAACGCGTTTTGCATTGATGTCATCAAATGTTCGTATTTCTGTTTTACGCTCACGGCCAGCGCCATATTTCTTTTTAAGATTCTTGTAATAATCTATTGTATAGTTAACAATATTGGCAAGGTGAGCCTTAACCTCTTCTATTTGTTCTTCTAAGGAAAGAATATGGTCGTTTGCCTTCGTTGAGTCAAACTTTGATATTCTTTTAATTTTTATCTCAGTCAACCTAGCAATGTCATCATCAGTTACCGCTCTAATAAGATTTTTAACATGCGGTTCCAATCCTGTTCTAATAAATGAAATCACTTCTTCCCAAGTCTCGGCCTCTTCAATATCCCTATAGATTTTGTTTTCAATAAAAATACGCTCGAGCGAGGCGAAATGCCACTGCTCGTGAAGCTCACTAAGTTTTATCTGCAGCTCACGTTCAAGAATATCTTTAGTCAGATGAGCAGATTCTTTGAGCAATTCTGAAACTCCTGAGAACACAGGTTTATCATTGTGAATTACACAGATATTTGGCGAAACTGACACTTCACAATCTGTAAAAGCGTAAAGCGCATCAATAGTTTTATCTGGAGAAATTCCAGGGGGTAAATAGATTAGAATTTCTACATTTTCGGCAGTATTATCTTCAATCTTTTTTACCTTAATTTTCCCTTTATCATTCGCACGAAGAATAGAATCTATTAAACTTTGGGTATTTGTTGCAAATGGAATTTCGCTAACAATTAAGGTTTTAGGATCTCTTTGGGAAATTTTCGCTCTAACACGAACCTTTCCACCACGTATGCCATCGTTATATTGAGTAAAATCGGCTATTCCTCCAGTTAAAAAATCTGGGTAAACCACTGCCTTTTGGCCTCTTAGGACTTTTATAGAACCATCAATGAGCTCAATAAAATTATGAGGTAAAATTTTCGTAGAAAGTCCAACGGCAATTCCTTCAGCTCCCAATGCTAGAACCAAAGGGAATTTCATAGGCAACTGAACTGGTTCTTTTCCTCGGCTATCGTAAGAAGCTTGCCAATCCGTAACTTTTGGACTAAATGCAACTTCTAAAGCGAATTTTGTTAGTCGTGCTTCTATATATCTTGGTGCAGCAGCAGAATCGCCCGTTAAAATGTTCCCCCAGTTTCCTTGGGTGTCAATAAGTAAATCTTTTTGACCAAGTTGAACTAAAGCATCTCCGATTGAAGCATCTCCGTGCGGATGATACTTCATTGTCTGACCGATGACATTCGCCACTTTGTGGTAACGTCCATCGTCCATTTCTTTTAGTGCGTGCAAAAGTCTGCGTTGCACAGGCTTTAAGCCGTCCTTAAGTG
>ERZ767310.793-NODE-793-length-18715-cov-7.100161_pt1 | contig 18715 bp, 13 predicted proteins | sample MGYA00374954_ERZ767310 | MGnify/ENA primary metagenome ERZ767310 (study PRJEB28948, sample SAMN06267188) | marine metagenome | isolation source: Columbia River Estuary | place: USA:Columbia River Estuary, USA | collected 2013-07-23 ...
AAAAATTTAACGGCTTCGCCGCAGGGTGTCCCATGACCCTCTAAAGATATAAAAATAATGAGTGCAAAAAGAAAATTAGCCTATGAAATTTTGATCATCATTTCTGCTGTCTTAGCCGATAATCTGGTGATAACAAACCTCAATTGATTTTTAGGCCTATACGAAATACCTTTGTGGATTGGTTTTACTTTGACAGTCTTTATCGGAGTTTTTATGATTAATTCGTTCAATTTAATTGACGGTATTGATGGGCTTTCAGGGTTTATTTCCATCATAGCGTTCACTTCTTTTACTGTTCTTTTTTGGGTATTGGACTATAAGGCCTGTTTTGGAATTTGCATTCTTGTCATAGGCATTATTTCAGCTTATCTCCCTTTTAATTTCAGCAACAAACGAAAGGTGTTTATGGGCGATTCTGATGCTCTTTTTATTGGATTTCTATTGTTTATAATGTCCATGATGGTGGTTACGAGTGATGAGCCTATTATTCAAAGGCTAATACACAAATCAATTCTACCCATAGCACCAATGACTATTTTCTTGTATCCAATGGTTGATACTGCAAGCATCTATCTATTCCGCTTAACTTTAGGACAGAGTCCTTTTGATCCAGACAGATGGCATACCCACCATTTACTACTGAGGCTAACGAATTCGCATCTAATGTCATCGGTACTCATTAGCCTAATGTCCTTGTTCATGGTTGCCTTATTTTCATATCTTGCATTTTGGATATCAGCTGTTAACTTTATAGCTTTATTTTTTGTGGTGTTTCTGACTTTAGTTTTTGCTATATCATACCTCAGACTTTACTTAAGGCGTCAGCAACGAAAGGAATTTGACACCCCCCCCCTACAGCAGTGTGTAGTGTTTAGAACAAGTACACAAAGATCTTGGGTAAATTCTAAAATAAAATACCGCTTTTGCGGAGTCTGTTCTTAAACTCCCACAAGGCGATCAATCATCAGAAGAAGGCTTGAATGAATAACTCTTAAATTAAAATAAGCTCGATTTGGTTTATTTTTATTAATTTTGTGTGGTGATAAATAAAGTTGAAATAGTGAAGAAATATTTAGCTAGCCTATTGCTGCTGCTATTACTGCTGCCTACTATTATAACGTTTTACCACCACTTTGGAGAACATGAGCACATTGTTTGTTCTGAAAACGAAGCTCATATCCACCAAAGCATAGCGAGTTGTGATGTTTGCGATTTTAATCTTTTATCATTTGATTTCAAAATCGCTGACTTTCCTGATTTTAAAGAATCCATTGTAGATGTTAAACTCAATGGTACATTTGAAGCATTACAATTAAATACCTTTTACCTAACCAATAAACAACTGCGGGCTCCCCCATTTTTTTCATAACGTCATTCCCCAAATTTTAAATGTTAATGAAAAAAAATTATGCGCACACACGCCTTAGTCGTGTTGTTATTAGCTCAGCTAACAACAGCATCCCAAAATTGTTCACTCACCCTTTCAGGTAAGGTTATAGACTTACATGATGGGTCTCTATTGTCAGGTGCAACCCTTGTGGTAGCAGAAACTGAAACAGTAGTGCAAACTTCATTGGATGGGGTCTACTCCATTTCAAACCTTTGCCCCAATACCTCATATTCCATTAAGGTTCTGCATTCGTCTTGTACGCCAAAGACCTTTTCATTGAAAATTTCAGGGGACAGCGTACGGGATTTTAAGCTTGAACATCATCTAGAGGAACTCAATGAAATTATTTTGGAAGGCAAGGCCTACGAAAATAAAACAACTACTGTACTTGAGAAAAACATAAATCAGGAAACTCTAGAACAGTACAGTGCTGGAACCCTGGGTGATGCGCTGAACAGCTTGAGTGGGGTCTCTTCATTAAATAAAGGCAATGGAATTGTAAAACCCATCATCAATGGACTACACAGCAGTCGGATTATCATGATCAATAATGGGGTACGGATGCAAGACCAAGAATGGGGGAAAGAACACGCACCCAATATTGATATCAACTCAGTTGGGCGCTTAACCCTTGTAAAAAGTGCAAGCGCGTTGCAATATGGCGGTGATGCCATGGGTGGAATTATTATTGCTGAAGGATTAAAAACCGCTATAAAAGACAGTCTCTATGGTAAAACGATTGGTACTGCTGCCTCTAATGGACGTGGAGGAGGTGTAACTTCTCAACTCACTAAAAGCTTTAAAAATGGCTGGTACAGCACCGTCCAAGGTACACTAAAGCGCTTTGGAGATGTAGAATCTGCCGACTATATTTTGAGTAATACAGCTTTAATGGAAAAAGACCTTTCCTTTCGTTTGGGATTGAATCGATTTGATTATGGCTTAGAAGGGTATTATTCCTATTACAATACAACTATAGGTATTTTACGCTCCGCACATGCTGCTAATGCCTCCTCTCAAATAAGAGCTATAAACAGTAACGAGCCGCTAATAATCAGAAACTTTACCTATGATATTGAGTACCCCAATCAAGATGTAAAACATCAGCTTGCTCGTATTAAAGGGTTTAAAAATTTCGAAAGCCTAGGTAAAGTGAATTTTCAATACGATTATCAAAAAAATAAACGCTTGGAGTACGACATCCGAAGAGGGAATGATCGAGATACGCCGGCATTAGATTTGGAACTGGACACCCATACTGTTTTGGTGGATGTTAAAAAGGCTTATGACGCCTTAGAACTTAAGTACGGAATAATGGGCCGATTTCAAACAAATTTCGCCAATCCAGATACTGGAATAAGACGATTAATTCCAGACTATGATAAATATGATTATGGAGTCTACCTTATTGGAGATTATAAAATTAATGACAAATGGCAAGTAGAATCTGGAATTCGTTTTGATTATAGTTTTATAGATGCTTTTAAATATTACAAAAACTCGGTATGGATTGAACGTGGATATGATCTTTTATTTCCTGATATTGTAGTGAATGAGTTAAGCACCCAATTACTCACTAACCCAAAACTGGAGTTTAATAATCTTTCAGCAACTCTAGGATTCAACTATAATATTAGTGAAAATTCGTCCCTGTTCTTCAACCAATCAATGGCTTCCAGAGCGCCTAACCCCTCTGAGCTTTTTAGCGATGGTTTACACCACGCCATAGCTCGAATTGAATTAGGTGACTTGCGTTTTAAATCTGAAATTGGACATAAAACGGATTTGACGTATAGGTTCGAAAGTGAACGCTTTAATTTCTCAGTCAACCCGTTCCACAACCTTATTCAAGATTTTATTCTAATTGAACCAATTGGCTTAAGAGAGACTATTAGAGGAAATTTTCAAGTTTGGGAATACCGACAAACCGAAGTACAACTTTTTGGTGTGGATATAGATGCCAGCTACAATTTAAACAAGGCTTTGAAATTCACTCATCAATTATCATTAGTCAAAGGATATGAACGAGGCAACAATCTGCCTTTAATAAATATGCCACCTGTCAATACAAAAAATCAAATTTCATATTCTAATCAAAAATTAAACAATCTGAAATTATCATTAGAGAGCGAATATGTGTTTGCTCAGAATGAGTACCCAGATAATAATTTTGAAGTCTATATTCCAGTACTAGAAACAACAGAAACACTCGATATAAGCACACCACCAAACGCATATCATTTGTTAAAGTTAAACGGTAGTATGGATTTTAAAGTATCGAAAACAGCAGCTCTAAAAGTAGGATTAGAGGTGACAAATTTATTAAACACCTCCTACAGAAGCTACCTAAATCTATTGCGTTATTATGCTGATGACCTAGGTAGAAATTTTTTATTAAATCTTAAACTCAATTATTAATTTTAAAACCAAAACAATGAAAAAACAAATTTTACTATTTCCAATGCTTATTCTATCACTTGTATTCACAGGGTGTTCTGATGACGATGATCCAGCTCCAGTGGAAGAGCTGGAAGTAATCACTACAGTAGTCGTAACTTTGACCGATACAAATAACGTGGAGTATGAAATGCGCTGGGAAGACCCTGATTACGCAGTTGGAAATATTACAGCTGGTTATTCGGGAGTTACTTCAATTCCTGAAGGATTTTACAGCGGAGAAATTCAACTCTATAACAACACACTTCCAATTGATGATGAAGAATATATCGTTACCAATGAAATTTTAGAAGCAGGCGAAGGAGGAGATATTGACCACCTATTCTTTTACTCTGGACTCGGAGGCTTGGTACTAAACAGTTTAGCCTATGAAGATTCTGATGTAAATGGAGATCCAATTGGTCAACAATTTTCACTAGTTGGTGTTGCAGGCACAGGAGAACTTTCCGTTATGTTAGTTCACGAACCTGAAAAAGATGCAGATGGTATGCCAGATGATGTTTGGAATGGAGTCGGAGATGACGAAGTTAATCTACAATTTCCATTAACTATCTCAACACAATAGTGTTTTTTGAATTAGTCAAAAAAAGCCCAACATAATCTGTTGGGCTTTTTTATAGAACAAAATAATGCTATTCTGCTGGCTTCATTCTAGAATATACATTGATTTTTTTGATGTTATCGCCAACAAATTGAATATCATGAACATGGTATTCCAAAACCTCATTCCCATCTTCATCCGTATTGGTGTATTCGTTTCCTGTGGTTAACCATTGCGTCATCACACCATCTTCGTCCGCAGCTGCATTGGCAATCATCCAATTGACCTTCCATTTTGGGGAAGAGGACTCAAACCAAGAAGCCAAAAATTCGATATGTTTATCATTGCCTTTAATCACGCCTCCATCAGGTGTATAACCTTCCCAATCTTCTGCATTAACAGCAGCTATTTTATCTAAGTCTCTGTCGTTGTGCGCTTTGATGTAATCTAACCAAATTTGCTCATTCTTGGTTTCTCCAACGAGGACAGGATTGCTGCTGCCATCCTCCATTGTAACTGATCCAATCACCACCGGTTCATTAGAAACCTCATCAGCTTCATTAGCTTTGAAATTACAAGATGTGACCATTAGAGATAATATCGTAAATGCAATAATTCTTTTCATTTTTTAAGTTTTTAAATTAGTACTTAAATATATAAAAAAAATAGTTGCTTGCTTTATACAACTAATCTTTTAATAAGAAATCATTCCAGCCCCAGCAGATTGTGCTTGCTGATATAACTTGAAAAGCATTAAGGTATAGACGAGAAGCTCGTAATTTTGATAAACAGAATCTACAATTTCAGCTTGCATGGAAGCTTTCCATTTTTTCCATACATATCGAAGTGACAAAACGGCGTTGTTATTATCGTCATAAAGAGTGCATAAAAGATCATTCTTGAGCCAGCCATTCGGCTTTTCAACTTTCATCGAATAACTGTGTGTTGATTTGTTGGCATCCAACAACTTAAAAGAATACCCAGTTTTCCAATTATGGACAAATTCTCCTCTCAGTTTACCACTTTTAAAAATGTTATATTCAGAACTGAAAAAACCCTTCTTTTTAATTTCATAAGTTTGATTATTAAAAAAGAAATGCGATGCAGAGGAATACCATTTTGGTTTAAAACCTTTTATAACGACCTCGTCATTTTTACAGATTTCAAACTCTTTAGTACTCTTTACGATGATATCGATATCCATGCGTTGTGTTTTGACTGTATAAAGTTAAGGTAATTAAAAGAATATTGATTGCGTTTTGAAATAAAATTATAAATCTAAAGAGTATCGATTTAATCCATACCCCATTCAGTGAGCTCAATGATTTTGTGAAAAATGTCTGTATTGTCGTACACTCCAGAAAATTGTGCTGCACCTGGACCATACGCAAAAACTGGGATTAGAGTTGCCGAATGTCCACCAGTAGAAAATCGAGGATCGAGTTTGTTATAGCTGTCGTAAATTTTACCTTCATTTGTCAGGTAAGGGGCACCGGAAAGTGTAAATCCGCCCGTTTCGTGATCTGAAGTCACCACCACCAAGGTTTCTCCATCCTCAGCTGCAAAATCTAATACTGCTCCTATAAGCTCATCAAAATCGATAAGCTCAGATATCAAATAAGGGGCATCATTGTCGTGTCCTGCCCAATCTATTTGTGAGCCTTCCGACATCAAAAAGAAAGGGGTGTTGTTTTGATGTAAAAACTGCACACCCAACAAGGTAGCTTCTGACAAGAAATCGCCCCTACCCTCACTCATTTTCGGCATTTCTTCAGGGCCAAGTAAAAAAGCTTGTTTTGTGTTTGATTTAATTTTATCAAATGAAGTCAATGCGCTTGTATTGGTAGTAAACCCCTTCGATTCAAGAGAATCAATAAGATTTAAACCATCTGTTCGTTGATTAAAAAACTTCTCCCCTCCACCTGCGAAATAATCAATTTCTGATTTAGTAAGTTGCAAAGCTATTTCATCTTCGTAGTCTCTATCAGAAACATGAGCATAAAAACAGGCTGGCGTTGCATGTGTAATAGACGAGGTGGCCACAAGGCCAGTTTTAACTCCTTTTGATGAAGCAATTTCGACAATATTATTTAGTTGCTTTGAATCCTCCAACACACCCACAGCGCCATTATATGTTTTTTGACCACAAGAAAAGGCAGTAGCACTGGCAGCTGAGTCTGTAATATCTTCTACTGAAGAACTGGTCGTAATGAGTCCTATATGTTGAAATCTTGAATAATTTACTTCAGATTCTTTATAAAAATAGGCTGAAGAAATTTGTGATAAGCCCGTACCATCGCTGATGAGCAAAATAACGTTCTTAGGGCGTTCACTAACAGGGCTGTATTCAGAACAACTATAAAAAAATAAAAGGGTAAAAAGTGTGTAAAATTTAATATGCATAAATGAAATTCTGAATAGGCACAAAAATATGTATTGCATTATTATAATTAGTCAAATATTACAAAAAAAAATAAAAAAAATATTACTTTAGCAGTACCAACTAATTTAACAACTATGCGTTTTTTAATGATTATGATTATGCTAATAACTCATTTAGCAGAAGCACAAACAATTCCATGTTTTACATTTGATGAAGGAGAATTTGTGGTTTCTGGAAACGCCACTATAATCAATGACGATACGGTTCGATTGACCCAAGCTATAAATAATCAAGCAGGCTTTGTTTGGTCTCAAAGCCTGGTTAATTTTGATTTAGATTTTAGCTTAGAAGCTGAGCTCTACTTAGGAACACAAAATGGTGGTGCTGATGGTATAGCATTCGTAATTCAAGCCATCTCTAACAACGAGGGGTCTCTAGGCGGAGGTATTGGGTACTCTGGGATTTCACCTTCATTGGCCATTGAATTTGATACTTGGTGGAACTCTGGAAATGACCCTATACAAGACGATCACGTAGCCTTAATTGCAAATGGGCAGCCTTGGGTGATGTCTGCGCACAGTGCGTATACACCCTACGTTGGTGTCAATAATCTGGAAGATGGCTTATGGCACCCTATTTTAATTAGTTGGGACGGTACAAACAAGATTCTGAGTTTAACCCTTGATGGGGCATCAATCTTTAGTGTAACTCTAAACATTCCTACTCTATTTTTTAATGGAGACCCTAACTTGTACTGGGGTTTTACCGCAGCAACTGGTGGAGCAAATAATTTACAACAAGTTAGAATTTTAGAATTTTGTTCCATAGACAGTAGCTGCAATACACCAGAACCAACTGCAGATTCTCCTCAAAGTTTTTGTGAATCAGTAGTATTAAATGAATTGCAAACCAATGGATCAAACATTCGCTTTTATGCTGAAGAAACAGGTGAAACCTTATTGGATGCGGAAACAATAGTTGATGAAAGTACTACTGTGTATATCACCCAAACCATTGACGACTGTGAAAGTCAAACTTTAGTAGCTATTGATATTATAGTTGAAGAACCCACTGTTTTTGATGACTCTTTTGAGCTTTTGTATTGTCAAGACAACAACCCTACAGTAAATTTATTTGACGCCTCTAACATCTTTTTGGGATCTGATTTTACTGGGTTCTTTAACGAGCTGTCAGACACTCAATCACTCAACAATTTAATCGAATCTGCTGACGATTTTGCTGTAACTGAGCTTAACCAAATCGTTTATGCTCGAACAGAAACTGAACTTTGCTATGAAGTTTACACAATCATCTTGGTTGCTGAAAATCCAACTATTTATACAAATCCTTTTGAGATTTTATATTGTCAAAGCAGTAATCCAACAGCAGATTTATACACTGCATCGGACCTCTTTTCGAGTCCTAATTTTTCTGGTTTCTTCAATTCTCTTCAAGAGGCTGAAACCGTAAACAATGAAATTGTTAATCCAAATACTTTTATGATCTCTAGTGAGGAGCAAATGATCTATGCGCGTATTGAAGAAGGACTTTGTTACGAAATCTATCCAATATTATTAGTTTCAGAGAACTGTACCCTTGTAATTCCTCAGGCCATATCTCCAAATAATGATGGGTTTAATGATGTATTTGATATTCAGAATCTGTACGATGTCCATTTTAATCATACTTTAAAGATATACAACCGCTATGGCTTGTGTGTTTTCGAAGGTACTAATGATAAAAAATGGGCTGGCCAGTCAGATGAAGGAAAGTTGGTTCCAGTGGGTACCTATTTTTATGTTCTGACGCTAAATAACGAACATAACGAAGTGTTTACTGGCTGGGTGTACTGTAATTATTAATCAAAACCTTTAAGCTACTTAGACTAACGGCGTCTCATGCGGTTGTTTCTAAATTCCACCATTTTGTTTTGAATAAGGTCTTGGTATTCACTTTTAGTGACTACAGATCCTTTGCTAGGGGCCTCAATTTCAATGACATCTGAAGGATTGAGTACAATTTTAGAACATAGCATAGTGGTCTCACCAGCACTGACTTCCAATATTAAACCCGGTAACCCCCAATATTCTGAAGGACCATGACGTACAGGGATTTGAGGCGTATACCATGCTTCAACTTCTGTAATATCTACTGACTTGTCGTCTACTTCAGTCGTCTTCTCTTCTGAGTCGTTTGTTGTGCGCATGCGCGACCAAGAAAAAGAATACCACAGCAAATCATCTGTAGGAATAAACGTCGTAGCCTTAAAACAATTGTAATTCCCAATTTTTTTTGTCTCATTTCCAAGCGTCCAAGTCATTGGTTGTAACTGGTCTTTGACTAAAAACTTTTTGCCATAAAATTCTTGTTGCTGAATCTGTTTGTCGCTTTTTACATTTTTATAGTTTTCACCGGCTGCAAAATTCTTACCCCAAGAATCGGTAGCACCAGAAATAGCATCGAGCTGCTCCTGTTCTATAAATAAGGATTCTTCTTTGTTGAATACCAAAACAAATTCTTTTTCTAAACGATTTTTCAAGCGTGCTGCTATTTGTTTTTTTCGGGCTTCGCTCATTCGAGCACCCCATGTACCTAGTTCTAATCTTGATTTTGAAATATAAGTAGCTCTTCCTTGAAAGTCATTTGCAGGCTTGTTATCACCACCAATGAGCATAAAAGGAAGAATTAAAAAAGTCAGAATGTTTATGATGAGTGCAGGCATTTGAAATCAGATTTACTTGTTTATACAAACAAATCTAACACAACGAGAACAAAAAAAAATTTGATTTATAAAAACATTAACAAAACAAGCCTTAGACTAAAATTCTTGAGCTAACCAATTTAAGCGAGCTGAAAGCCACTGTTTAAGGTGTGTAATTTCTTCTTCATAAGTATCGTAGTACACTGGATTAGGCCAAACATAAACCCCTAAACTTTGCCAAATCGCGTAGTTAAATTCCTGTGCGCTATTGAGATATGAACTCGTATCATCAATGACTTGATTAAAGTAGCCTAAACTGTTGTAATAATAATCGAATCGTTCCTCTACTAAAGCCTGAAAGTAGGGATCTTCAAACATTCTACTGATCCAAAGATTGTCTTTTACCCAAAAGCCATCGACGTATTGGGAGTCAGCATAATCCACGTTTCCGTAAGACAAATCGAAGTCCCACAAAGGCCCCATTTTAATTTTTTCGCCAGGTATATACGTAAAATAAATACTTGAATACCATTTGGCATCTACAGTTTTGGCAATTTCGTTAATTAAAAACCAATCCACAAAACTATCTAAATCCACAAAGGCACGGTATCCTGCATCAGGATCCGTGAAATCTGGACCAAATAAAACAGATTCGAAATTATTGATGTGGTTTTCTATAAGTTCAAACTCTGGAGAACCATAACCAATATTTGGCGCCTTGATGTTAAAAACATTGGAATTGTACTCTTGAGTAAATATCGTAGGAGTAAAAAACACATCATCTGGATCTACTCTTTGTTGCTGATCTATTTCAATTAAATAACCATAATCACCAATTTGCACCCTGTTACTGCTTTCCTCTACTTTTTGTGCCAAAAGGTATGTCCCTTGATGAGTATTGTTCAAAAACAATTCAATGTATTCCCCTGTGGGTGTGTAATCCAAGCTACTCATCGCACCCATTTCATAGGTGAGTTTATTGCGCAACATCGTTTTGTCGGAATATTCTGCAAGTAAAACCCATTTTCTATCCTCGGGCATACCCAGAATATTTATTTTGCTTTCAAATTTAATCTGAAAAGGTTTCTTGGGGTGAAACCACGTGGAATTTCCACGACCTCTAATTTGAATCGCTGAGTTGTCGATATCGTCATAATTCAATCCGCCAAACAAATCTAATGTACCATTGACATACATATCTCTAGAGTCTACAGGAATATTATCAGTATTGATATTGAGGATTGGAAGCCCCGTGAAATAAGTTAAACGAATTGTATAGTTCCAAGAATTAGATTGATCAGAATTAAAAACTTCGAGCTCAACTTCTTTTCCGAAATTATGTGCAGTTACCTCATTTTGAAACGCAGAACCATCTAATTGAATGAATCCACCATCTGACGAAAGTGTTATACTTGCGATCAAATTCTCGATACTGACCTCATAAGGAATAGCTGCTGTAAACGTTTGCATGCCGTCGTAATCCAAAACAATTTCATCCGAAACAGATGGATTCAATTCAGGCTTAAAACTAATCTCAGTCACCGCATAGGAGACCTCGTTTGTTGGCAGCTCCGCACCAACCTCTTCATCGCGACAACCAAGAATTAATAAAAATGCAGCTAAAAGATAGATTTTTCTCATAATGTAGAACTTGTATATAAATTTAGATTTAGAACAGTCAATATTTTTGGCTATAAATCGTGGTGAAAATACAATATATCTTAGACTTTATAAATGCATTCAAGGTTTAGTTATTTTTGTACATCAAAATAGGGAAAACTAAATCCGCGGTAAATCATTATCATCTTTGAGCGGTAAATCTGATGAACCCATCAAAAACGCGTCTATATGGTGGGCTGCTTGACGACCTTCAGATATAGCCCAAACAATAAGCGACTGCCCTCTTCGAATGTCTCCAGCAGCAAACACACCCGGCGTAGTCGTCCTGTAGTCTTTAGTTGTAGCTTTTACATTTGTTCTAAAATCAGTTTCTACACCCAATTGATCTACGAGCTGTGAACCAGGCCCCGTAAATCCGAGAGCTAATAAAACCATATCACATGGCCATGTCTTTTCTGTACCAGGAAGCTCTTTCAATTGTGGACGCTCACCTTCCTTAAAAATCCATTCAACTTCGCAAGTAACTAAAGCTGTGAGTTGACCATTCTTATCCCCAATAAACTTTTTTGTGGAGACGCTCCAGTGGCGCTCTACTCCTTCTTGGTGAGAAGAGCTCGTTTTCATTTTCATGGGCCAAAATGGCCAGGGTTGGTGTGCAGGGCGACCTTCAGTTGGTTTGTCAAGGATTTCGAAATTTGTTACAGACTGCGCACCGTGTCGGTTAGAGGTTCCAATACAATCTGAGCCAGTATCACCACCACCAATAACAATTACATTTTTACCTTTAGCAGAGACAATATCATCAAATGATTTGAGTCCATCAACATATTCATTGTTGAGTTTTAAAAAGTCCATGGCTTGATAAAGCCCCTTTAAGTCTACTCCATCTACTGGCAAGACACGTCGAGCAGTAGCGCCGCCACAAAGAAGAACCGCATCAAAATTAGTTTTCAATTCTTCAACAGTTACATCAACACCCACATTGGTATTAGGTTTAAAAACGATGCCTTCTTCTTCCAAAACATCAATTCTTCGGTCAATAACAGATTTTTCGAGTTTAAAATCTGGAATACCATAGCGCAATAATCCACCAACTTTAGCATCGCGCTCGAATACAGTAACAAGATGACCTGCGCGATTCAACTGTTGAGCAGCTGCTAGCCCCGATGGACCAGAACCAACAACAGCGATAGTTTTTTCTGTTCTGATGGCAGGAACTTGCGCTTTAATCCAACCTTTGTTAAAAGCAGTTTCGACAATATTTTTCTCAATATTTTCAATACTCACCGGATCTTCGTTGATGCCTAAAACACAAGCCTGTTCACAAGGAGCTGGACACAAACGGCCGGTAAACTCTGGAAAGTTATTTGTAGAATGAAGTATTTTTGCCGCTTTTTCCCAATTTCCACGATAGACATTATCGTTGAAATCAGGGATGAGATTGCCCAGTGGACAACCACTATGACAAAATGGAATTCCACAATCCATACATCTTGCCCCTTGGTTTTGGAGTTCTTTTTCTTTTACTGGTATAGTGAATTCTTTGTAATGTTTCAAACGCTTATCTACGGCATCGTATGATTCGTCTACACGTTTGTATTCCATAAAACCTGTGGTCTTTCCCATAGTATTATTTTTTTACGAGGTTTTCTTCTTCTAATCTTATTAATGCTTGTCTGTATTCTTCAGGAAGGACACGTACAAACTGTTGTACTGAGGTCTCCCATTGTTCCAAAATGCGCTGTGCCAATGGACTTAGAGTGTTATTATAGTGATTTTCGATGAGTGATTTTAATTCCAAAACATGAGCCTCATCGCTAAGTGGGTCCAAATTAAGCCCTTCCTTATTGCATTTATTTACAAATGTTTTCTTTGGGTCGTAAACATAAGCAATACCTCCACTCATACCAGCGCCAAAGTTACGTCCCACAGCACCTAAAATAACAGCAACCCCACCAGTCATGTATTCACATCCGTGGTCTCCTATTCCTTCAACAACAGCCGTTGCCCCAGAATTTCGAACACAAAAGCGCTCACCCGCTTTTCCGTTGATGTAAACCGCTCCAGAAGTGGCTCCGTACAGAGCTACATTTCCGATAATGATGTTATCCTCAGGGATGATGGTGGACTCATCTGGAATACGAACTGTTATTTTTGCACCAGACAATCCTTTCCCCAAATAATCGTTAGTATTACCTATTACATTGAGTGTGAGCCCTTTAGTTGCAAAAGCACCAAAACTTTGTCCTGCAGACCCTTTAAAATTTATTTTAAGGGTGTTATCGGGCAAACCTTGAGCACCATATATTTTGGATATTTCATTACTTAAAATAGCGCCTACTGCTCTGTTTTCATTATTGATTTTCAAATCTAGAACTGTAGGTTCTTTACGGAACAAAGCGGGATGTGCTTTGTCGATAATTTCAAAATCCAAGGCACGCTCCAATTGATGATCTTGTTGTTCCGTATTCAGGATATCAACATCATCAGCGACCTCAACTTTGTGAAGGATAGGACTCAAATCTATTCCTCTTGATTTGTAGTGTTCAATAGCAGAATTGCGGTCTAGTTTTTCAACTTTCCCAACCATTTCATCAACTGTTCTAAAGCCCAGTTTAGACATAATTTCACGTAATTCTTGTGCAATGAAATACATAAAATTCACAACATGTTCAGGTTTACCTTTGAATTTTTTACGCAATTCAGGGTTTTGAGTAGCTATGCCTACAGGGCATGTATTGAGGTGGCAGGCACGCATCATTACACATCCGGATGCAACTAAAGGTGCGGTTGCAAATCCAAATTCTTCAGCACCTAATAAACAGGCAACAGCTACATCACGACCAGTTTTCAACTGTCCGTCACATTCTACAACAATTCTACTTCTTAAGTCATTCATCACTAAAGTCTGTTGTGCTTCAGCAAGCCCTAATTCCCATGGAAGACCTGCGTGCTTTAAGGAAGTCAAAGGCGATGCACCCGTTCCTCCATCGTATCCGGAGATTAGAACCACATCAGCTTTGGCTTTGGCTACCCCTGCAGCAACGGTGCCCACACCAACTTCAGAAACCAACTTCACGTTGATACGTGCTTGACGGTTGGCTGATTTTAAATCATAGATCAACTGCGATAAATCTTCAATTGAATAAATATCATGGTGTGGTGGTGGTGAAATAAGCCCTACATAGGGTGTAGAATTTCGTGTTTTGGCAATATCAGGATTAACTTTGGGCCCTGGCAATTGTCCACCTTCGCCGGGCTTAGCCCCTTGAGCCATTTTAATTTGAATTTCCTGTGCATTAGATAAATAATTGGATGTAACCCCAAATCGACCGGAAGCGACTTGCTTTATGGCACTGTTTTTCCAATCTCCATTCGCATTTTTATAAAAGCGTTCTTGATCTTCTCCGCCCTCTCCAGAATTACTTTTTCCACCAATTCTGTTCATGGCAATGGCTAGATTTTCATGAGCCTCTTTACTGATCGAGCCATAGGACATCGCTCCTGTTTTAAAGCGTTTTACAATATTGGTCCAAGGTTCAACTTCTTCAAGCGGGATGGGATCGTAATTGGTGAACTCAAACAATCCACGGATAGTCATCAATTGTTTGGATTGGTTGTTGATCATTTCTGCGTACTCTTTATACTTCTGAGGCTTATTGGTACGCACAGAATCTTGAAGCTTTGCAATGGAGAGAGGATTAAAGAGGTGATGTTCTCCATTTCTTCTCCATCGGTACTGACCACCCATTTCTAAGTCTAGAGCCGCATCAATTGATTTTTTAGTGTAGGCCGAAGCATAACGCTTTGAAATTTCTTTTTCAAGTTGATGTAAATCAACACCCTGAATTCGAGTGGCTGTATTTGGGAAGTATTTTTCAACGACTTGAGTGTTGATCCCAATACATTCAAACAACTGTGATCCACGGTATGAATTGAGTGTAGAAATACCAATTTTATTCATCACTTTAAGAATCCCCTTACCTACTGCCTTGTTGTAATTGGCAATTGCCTTTTCTGTATCTGCCTTTGGATCGATAGCCAAAACTTCGTCCTCGATAATTTCGTTAACCATATACGGATTAATTGCACTTGCACCGTAGCCAAACAATAAAGCAAAGTGATGAACTTCTCTAGGTTCAGCAGATTCTATGATGATGCTGATCTTGGAACGTTTACCCAATTTTTGCAATCCGCTATTGATAAACGAGCAAGCTAAAAGAGCAGGGATAGGGGCTTGATCTTTAGTTACATCACGATCTGACAGAATCAAGATATTGGTTCCTTGATCGACATGCGTTGAAGCCGTTTCTAAAAGCGCGTCTAAGGCATCTTCTAAGCCGTTGTGCCCCTTGCTAATGTCGTATAAAATTGGAACTGAAGTAATCTTGAAATTAGGATGATCGTAACTTTTGATTTTATCTAAATCTTGTTTTGAAATGACAGGATTTTGGATTTTAAGCTTTTTGCAATGGGTTTCATTAATTTCAAAAATATTATAGTCGCTCCCCAGCGTTAAACTAATATCCGTAATCAGCTCCTCACGAATTCCATCCAAGGGCGGATTGGTTACCTGAGCAAACAATTGTTTGAAGTAATTATATATGAGTTGTGGGCGCTCAGACAATAATGCCAATGGCGTATCGCTCCCCATAGAACCGATCGGTTCCTTTGCTTGGTTGGCCATCGGAAGAATCACTGTGTTGATATCTTCTTGAGTGTATCCAAAAAGTACTTTCCTTTTGTTTAGAGGTTCTTGATTGAGAAATACTGGACAGTCATTGTATGGAATTTCTTTAAGGTATACCAGCTCGTCGTCCAACCATTTTCTGTAAGGATTTCTTGAAGCAATATCTTCCTTGATTTCTTCGTCATTTACAATACGTCCTTCGTTCATGTCGACTAGGAACATTTTTCCTGGCTCCAGACGTCCATGCTGAGCAACATTTTCTGGTTCCAATTCGATGACGCCAATTTCAGAAGACATGATAACGTATCCGTCCTTTGTCACTGAATAGCGTGAAGGTCTTAGGCCATTTCGATCCAAAACAGCGCCAATAAAGTTTCCATCTGTAAATGGAATTGAAGCAGGGCCATCCCAAGGCTCCATCAAACAAGAATTGTATTCGTAAAATGCTTTTTTAGTCTCAGACATTTCATCATTTTTCTCCCAAGCTTCAGGGATAAGCATCATCATAACTTCAGGCAAAGAACGCCCTGTCATTAAAAGCAGCTCTACAGCCATGTCCATTGAGGCAGAATCAGATTTATTAGGTAAAATAATGGGTAGAATAGATTTAATATCTTCACCAAACCAATTGCTCGCCAATAAGGCTTCACGTGATAGCATTCGGGATACATTTCCACGCAGGGTGTTGATTTCTCCGTTGTGACACATATATCTGAATGGTTGTGCTAAATCCCAAGTTGGAAAAGTATTGGTGGAAAAACGCTGATGCACTAATGCCAGGCGGGTAACAAATAAAGGATTTTCTAAGTCTTTGTAATAAAGCTTGATGTCTTCAGGGATAAGTAAGCCTTTGTATATAATGATTTTGGTTGAAAGACTCGGGAGGTAAAAGAAGTTGCTTTCAGATAGTTTGGAATTATATATTTCGTGTTCGGCTTTCTTGCGCGCGATAAAGAGTTTTAATCTAAACTCAAAGTCCTTTTGCTCAACATTGCTTTTGTTAATGAAAATTTGCTTGACCATAGGCTCCGTTTGTTGGGCTATGGACCCCAGAACCGAATCATCAACAGGAACAGTTCTCCATCCCAATATATTAAGTCCTTGTTCTTTGATGTATTTTTCAAAAACGGAAATACAATAATTTCTTTGATTCTCTTTTTTTGGCAAGAAGACATTACCAGCTGCATATTGACCAAATTCAGGCAAATCAAAAGGACAATCCTTAACGAACAGCTCATGAGGGATATCTGTAAGAATTCCTGCGCCATCACCCGTCTTACCATCCGAACTAACAGCACCCCTGTGTTCTAGGCGCTCCAAAATCTGAAGTGCTTTGTGTATTATATCATTTGACTTGTTTCCTTCTAGACTACAAATAAATCCAGCACCACAATTATCATGCTCAAATTCTGGCAAATACATCCCTTGTTTTTTCAACATAAGCTTGTTTTAAATATGATTTTAATCAAAATAGTGATGTAATATAAGGACATTAATAGGACCAACAATCATGGTCTATGCATTATTATGATTTTGATAATTTAGGCGCTTTAAAATGTGTTTTAAGTACAAAGACCCCTTGGTTTTTGTTGAATTATCAACACTTTTTTTGAAGAAATTTAGGTGTAGACATTTTTAAAATAAAGCCCAATTAGACAAACTTAAATTCACTTATAAAATTGAAAAAATGAAATTTACACCCAAAACTACAATGTATATTTCACAATATTTCAAAATATTATTATTAAACCCCTAAATTTTTAGGGGTTATTTTTATTAAGTACATAAAAATTTATTTATATACCTTGTTTTTTTGGGGGTTATTGATTTTATAACCTATGTTTGGGCCATTAATCACTAAAAACTAATTAAATAATTTATTATGAAAAAGATTTTTACATTATTAACGATTGCAACGTCTTTTGCTGTGTTTGCACAGGATGATGCACCAAAACTTTCTATTTCTGGAACAGTTGACGCTTATTACCAAACTAACTTATCTGCTACTGACACTGAATTGCAATCATTTGGAACTTCATTCGCAGACGAAACTGGATTTGCATTAGGTATGGCCAACGCTATTTTCGCTTACGAAGGTGAAAAAACAGGTGTTGTTGCTGATGTTGTTTTCGGTCCTAGAGCTGATGCAGCTATTGGCGGCTACAACCTAAATCAATTGTACGCATACTGGAATGTATCTGAGACGACTACTCTTACAATGGGACGTTTTAATACATATTTAGGTTACGAAGTGATTTCTCCTGCTGGAAACTTTAACTACAGTACATCTTACATGTTTTCAAGCGGTCCATTTTCAATGGTTGGTTTGAAAGCTGATTTTTCACTCGGTGAAACAAGTTTGATGCTTGCCTTATTGAATGACACAGATGTAAATAACAACATTACTGGATCTTATTCTTTCGGCGCTCAGTTAGGATATGCAGGTCAATTCTTGAATTTTTATTACCAGTCTTATGATGGCCCTGGAAGTTTTCTAGGAACAACTATTGATTACACAGGTGGTTTTGACCTATCAGAAGATATCTTCTTAGGAATCAATGCAGCTTATAACATTGGAGGATATTCATACGAAGTAGATTATGGACTTGGAGACGATTCAGGATATTACGGAGTTGCGTTATATCCTCAGTATACAGTATCTGACACTTTCGCTCTTGGACTCAGAGGTGAATTGTTCGGATGGCATGGTGATCCTGAAGACTTACCAAGCGTATTTGCTACTACACTTACAGGAAGCTACACTGTTGAAAATTTAACAATCAAACCAGAAGTTAGATTAGATTCATGGAGCAACAATGAGCCATATGTTGACAATGATGGCCTTGCAACTGATTCTCTTTCCGCATTCACTATCGCTGCAATCTACAGCTTCTAAGACATTAAAAACATTTTTTTGTTTGTGATTAAAAAGT
>ERZ767310.802-NODE-802-length-18571-cov-5.870436_pt1 | contig 18571 bp, 13 predicted proteins | sample MGYA00374954_ERZ767310 | MGnify/ENA primary metagenome ERZ767310 (study PRJEB28948, sample SAMN06267188) | marine metagenome | isolation source: Columbia River Estuary | place: USA:Columbia River Estuary, USA | collected 2013-07-23 ...
TGAAGGCAAAAGTAATCAAATTTACCACACAATATTTAGATTAATTAATGACGGTTGATCAGGGATTGAATCCGTCTTATTGTTTCGGATTTCCCTATTAAATAAATGATATCAAAAACATCCACGCCTTCTAGTGCGCCAACAAGTGCAACTCTTAGTGGCATCATTATTTTTCCAAACCCGATTTCGTTTTGTGTGATCCATCCTTTTACATCGGCTTGAAGCGCATCCACGCTAGTATCGTCGGCTGATTCAAGTTCGACAATCAATTTTGTCATTAATTCTTTAGAGTGCTCTTTCCAAGCTTTTTTAAGTGCTGCCTCAACGAAACTTTCAGGGGCTTTAAAAAAGTAGTGGCTTAACCCCCAAAATTCCGATGGAAAGTTAGCGCGTTCCTTGATGAGATTTATAACAAGTTCTACATAACCAGGGTCTATTGTTTTGAGTTCTGGCGTTGTATTTATAAATGTTTCAACTAATGTCTCGGTAGTTGCTTTTTGCATATATTGATGGTTAAACCATCTTGTCTTGTCGGGGTCAAAGCGGGCACCAGCTTTATTAACATTTTTCAAGTCAAAGGCTTCTACCAGTTCATTTAAATCAAAAAGTTCTTGCTCTGTACCTGGGTTCCATCCCAAAAATGCTAGAAAATTGACAACCGCTTCCGGAAAGTAACCACTTTCTTTGTAACCTTTTGAAAAACTGTTGTTTGAAGGGTCTTCCCAGTTCAACGGAAACACCGGAAATCCTAATTTATCGCCATCGCGTTTGCTTAGTTTTCCTTTGCCTGTTGGTTTTAGGATTAGCGGTAAATGTGCAAATTCTGGAGTCTCCCAGTCAAATGCCGTATAAAGTAATTGGTGCAACGCCAAGGAAGGTAACCATTCTTCTCCACGAATGACGTGTGTAATTTTCATTAAATAATCGTCCACCACATTGGCAAGGTGATAGGTGGGCATGCCGTCCGATTTGAACAGTACCTTATCGTCGAGCGTGTTTGTGTCAATTTTTATAGGACCTCTTATCAAGTCGATAAGTTCAAGAGTTTCATCCTGTGGCGCTAAAAAACGCACGACATAATCATCTCCATTTGCAATTTTTTCAGCCACTTCTTCTTTAGACAATACCAAAGAATTAATGAGCCTGCCTAGGGTTCTGTTGTGCCAATTGTATATAAAGGTTTTGCCTTTTGCATCGTGGTTTTTGCGCTCTTCATCCAGTGCCTCAGCCGTATCAAAAGCGTAATAGGCTTTGTTGTTTTCAATCAGAAAATCGACATATTGTTTGTACAAATGCTTGCGTTCACTTTGTCTGTACGGGCCAAAACCACCATTTTTGCCTGGGCCTTCATCAAAAGGAATGTTACACCAGTCTAAAGCGTTTGCAATATAATTTTCAGCGCCTTCAACATAGCGTTTCTGATCGGTATCTTCGACACGAAGTACAAAGATACCACCGTGTTTTTTTGCAAATAGATAGTTAAAAAGAGCGGTTCGTACCCCTCCAATATGGAGTGGCCCTGTGGGGCTTGGTGCAAATCGTACTCGAATCGGTGTATTCATGGTCTTGTATTAGTGCTACAAAGATAGAATTGCTGAACACATTCCCCAAAAAAATAGGAGGCGTTTTTAGCAAAGCAAAAAGAAGGGTTTACTTTTGTGATTTAAATTTATATGGCTTCCGAATTAATTTATAGATATCGCAAGCTTGCTCTTCAAAGATATGTTTTAGCAGCACCCCTTCTTGTATATTTATTCGTACACGGTATTAATAACGGACTCTTTGTGGGGTTGGGTATTTTACTTTTTTATGCTATTCAGTCATAACTTTTTGTTTTTCACCAGACATATCTTAAAAACTGCTCCGCATTATGGATTATTATTGTAATTTTATTCTCTCAAAAAGAAGTAAATATTTGGACGGTTTTCACAGCATAGAGCAAAAATTAGAACATTTTATAAGGCGCTATTATATCAACGCTTTACTAAAAGGCGTGTTGTTGTTTTTCTCAATTGGGCTGCTGTACGCATTGTCAATGTTGAGTATTGAACATTTTTTTTGGTTGAGTTCTTTTGGCAGACTGCTTTTGTTTGGGAGTGTGATTGGCTTTGAATCTGTTCTTTTTTATGGGTTTATTTTTATTCCGCTGGCAAAGTATTTTAAGATTCAAAAAGGTATTGATTTTGAAACCGCCTCTAAAATTGTCGGCAATCATTTTCCTGAAGTAAAAGACAAACTTTTAAACGTCCTTCAACTCAAACAACAGTCAGAACACACCGAACTTCTCTTAGCGAGTATCCAACAAAAGTCGAACAACTTAAGCTTAATATCCTTTAACAGTGCCGTCAACTTTTCTGAGAACCTTAGATATTTACGGTATGCCGCAGTACCGATTCTTATTCTTTTTCTTATGATCGCATTCGGCAAACAAGCAATCTTTACGGACAGTCTAAATCGAGTTGTGAACTATAATACAGCTTATACGCCACCCGCTCCTTTTGAGTTTTTTATTATGAATACTGACCTTGAAGCTATTGAAAACACCCCTTTTACCTTGGTCGTCAAAACAGTAGGGCCTGTTGTTCCTGAGTCTGCTCAGATTATTTATAATGATGAGGTATATATATTAAAGCAAACCAACTTAGGGGTTTTTGAGTATGTATTCTCACAACCAAAAACTCCTATTGATTTTAAACTAGAAGCTGCAGAAGAGACCTCTAAACTCTATCGATTAAATGTTTTACCGACCCCTGTTTTGTTGAGTTTTGACATGTATTTAGACTATCCATCATACACTCTAAAATTAGATCAAAAAATTGCCAATAATGGAAATGCCACAGTCCCTGAAGGTACCAAGCTCAAGTGGGAGTTGCTCACCAAATCCACTGATACAGTTGTGTTTTCTTATAAAGAGAAACGCTCGTTTTTTGAGATGACCGACCAAAAATTTCAATTCACTAAACAGGTTTTTGAAGATTTAAGTTATAAGATTCAAACAAGCAACCTCAAGCTTAAAAATTACGAGAATCTTGCATTCTCATTACAAACAATTAAGGATCAGTCGCCCGCTATAAAGGTGGAGGTGAAACAAGATTCAACTTATCAAGAGTCGCTTTATTTTTATGGCCAAATTTCTGATGATTATGGAGTTAACGACTTAAAACTTTTTTATTATCCCATTGAAGATGTTACGAATATTAAAGAATGGATCTTGCCATCTAATGCGTCTACCTTTCAAGAGTTCACATACGCATTTCCATCCAACCTAGACCTCTTAGATGAGACGTCTTACGCACTCTATTTTGAGGTTTCTGACAACGACCCCTTTCGCAAAAATAAGACTACAAGAAGCCGCGTTTTTAATTATAATTCCAAAGGTGATAAAATCATTCAAGAACTTCAATTAGAAGAACAAAACGAGCTCACTACAGCATTTCAAAAAGCATTGAACACCTTGTCTGAACAAGACAAAAACTTAAATAAAATATCTCAAAATCAAAAAGAAAAGGATCAGCTGAATTTTAGTGATCAACAAAAACTTAAGTCTTTTTTAGAACGTCAACAAGCACAAGATAAACTCTTAAAGGATTTTAATAAAAAAATGCAAGACAATCTAAATCAGTTTCAAAAATCAGATAAGGAAGATCCGTTTAAAGAACAATTAGAAAAACGATTAGAAGCGCAACAAGAAGCACTTGAAAATAACGAAAAATTATTAGAGGAATTAAAGAATATCACAGACAAAATTAACAAAGAAGACTTGGCCGAAAAACTTGAAAAAATGGCCAAGCAAAACAAGAACAAACAGCGTAGTTTAGAACAATTGTTAGAGCTTACAAAACGCTATTATGTTTCCAAAAAAGCAGAGCAGCTCCAAAACAGTTTAGAAGAGCTGTCTAAAGAACAATTGCAGTTGGCAGAAGAAGTCGAAGATGTTAATACGAAAGCAAACCAAGACAAGCTAAGTGATGTTTTTAAGGGGATTACCAAAGAACTCGACGACTTAAGAAAAGACAATGAAGCGCTATCAAAACCTCTTGAATTGCCTGACGATCCAAACTTAGAAGAATCAATTGAAAAGGATCAAGAAAAGGCAAGTGATGATTTAGGTAACAAAGAAGCGTCTTTGGACTCTCAAGATCAAAAAGACAAACTATCAAAAGCTCAAAAAAGTCAAAAGAAGGCGGGTCAAAAAATGCAACAGATGAGTCAACAAATGGCACAGCAAATGAGCAGTGGTGGTGGCCAGCAAATGAGTGAAGACATTGGTGTGTTGCGTCAAATTTTAGATAATTTATTGCTTTTTTCATTCGATCAAGAAGCCCTCATGAAGCGTTTTCAAGAATCCACAACAAACACCACTATTCACGCAAAGCGTCTTGTAAAGCAAAGCAATTTAAGAGAACACTTTGAGCACATCGAAGACAGTTTGTTTTCGCTATCATTACGTCAGCCTATGATTTCAGAGCCCATTAATAAAGAAATAACCGAAGTTTTTTTTAACATTGACAAAAGCCTTGAACTTCTTTCGGAAAACAGTTTTCGCGAAGCTATTGGTGCGCAACAATTTACCATTACATCCACCAACAAATTAGCTGACATGCTAAGCGACACCTTAGACAACTTGGAAATGCAGATGCAGATGACACCAGGACAAGGAGATGGTGAAATGCAGCTACCTGACATTATAATGAGCCAAGAAGCTTTGAGCAAGCAAATGGAAAAACAACTCGGAAAAAAAGGGCAGAAGCCAGATAGTGAACAAGATGGGTCTGAAAAAGGCGAAGGAAAGTCTAAGAAAGAAGGTCAAGAAGGTGAACAAGGTCAAGAAGGTGAACAAGGACAGCAAGGGAAACAGGTTGGAGAAGGCCAGGGCTCAGAAGGAGACAATGGTGACTTGTTTGAGATTTTCAAAAAACAGCAAGAGCTGCGGAATGCATTACAAGGTTTGATAGATAAAAATAGCATTGGAGACCAGGGTCAAAAATTACTGGACGCTATGGAAAACATAGAGCAAGACCTTATAAATCAAGGGATTACAGAAGGTTCTTTGCGAAAAATGCAAAACCTTAAGCATCAACTCTTAAAACTTGAAAAGGCCAAAAAACAACAAGGCGAAGATGTCAAGCGGGTTTCCAGCACTAGCAAAATCGAGGGCTCACAATCGCCAAATCTTAGTCAGGAGACCATCAAACAATATTTTAATACTATTGAAATATTGAATCGACAAAGCTTACCTTTGCGACAAGAATTTATGCAAAAAGTTCAAGAATATTTTAAGATAAAAAATGATTAGTTTTCACTCAGAAGTCCCCTTTGAAATTTCTAACGCTGACACAAGAGCTTCGTGGCTAAGCTCAATTATTTCTCAAGAACAGTTTAAAGAAGGTGAGGTTTCTATTGTGTTTTGCGACGATGCGTTTCTACACAAACTCAATGTCGAGTTTTTAAACCATGATACTCTAACCGATGTGATTAGTTTTGATTATTCTGTTGGTAAAGAAATTCATGGCGAAATATTTATCTCTATTGAACGTGTTCGTGAAAACGCCAAAGATTTCAAGCAAAGTTTTGATTCTGAACTATCGAGGGTGATGGCTCACGGAATTTTACATTATTGTGGTTACAAAGATAAATCCACATCGGATGAAGCTACAATGCGCTCTAAAGAAGAGTTCTATCTTCAACAACGGACCAATTAATTTTCTAAAGCCTTATATTTGCAATGCAAATGATTTGTTCCACGTGGAACATTAATATTTTAATCAATGTTTGATAAAATTTACGACGTAATTGTAGTTGGTGGTGGCCACGCAGGAAGTGAAGCAGCCGCAGCTGCAGCTAACATGGGCAGTAAAACCCTACTTGTCACAATGAACCTTCAAAACATAGCTCAAATGTCTTGTAACCCCGCAATGGGCGGTATAGCTAAAGGGCAGATCGTTCGCGAAATTGATGCTCTTGGAGGGTATAGTGGAATTGTAAGCGACACTTCTGCTATCCAGTTTAAAATGCTCAATAAGTCTAAGGGTCCAGCGATGTGGAGTCCCCGTGTCCAGAGTGACCGCATGCGCTTTGCAGAAGATTGGAGAATGCTATTGGAACAGACCAAAAACTTAGATTTTTACCAAGAAATGGTTACAGGTCTTGTGGTTGAAGGTGACGTAGTCAAAGGAGTGAAAACATCCTTGGGCTTAGAGATTCGCGCCAAATCAGTAGTGCTTACAAACGGAACTTTTTTAAATGGTCTAATTCATATTGGGAACAAAAACTTTGGAGGTGGACGTGCTGGTGAAAAAGCCGCCACAGGCATCACTGAGCAACTCGTTGATTTAGGTTTTGAGTCCGGTAGAATGAAAACAGGAACACCTCCAAGGGTTGATGGTCGCTCTTTGGATTTTTCTAAGATGATCGTGCAGCCAGGCGATTTATCCCCTGAAAAATTTTCATACTCAGACATTACCAAGCCACTGACTAATCAACGCCCTTGTCACATGTCTTATACGAGCTTAGAGGTTCACAATCTATTAAGAGAGGGCTTTGATCGTTCTCCTATGTTCAATGGACGTATTCAAAGTTTAGGCCCCCGCTATTGCCCGTCTATTGAAGATAAAATTAATCGTTTTGCCGATAAAGATCGACATCAGATTTTCGTAGAACCCGAAGGTTGGAATACTGTCGAATATTACATTAATGGTTTTTCAACTTCTTTACCCGAAGATGTTCAGTTTAAAGCATTAAGTGCTGTAAAAGGATTTGAAAATGTTAAGTTCTTTCGACCAGGGTACGCAATTGAATACGATTACTTCCCTCCTACACAATTGACACACTCTTTAGAAACAAAGCCAGTTAAAGGCTTGTATTTTGCGGGACAAATAAACGGCACAACAGGCTACGAAGAAGCTGCTTCACAAGGATTAATGGCGGGAATTAACGCCAGCTTAAAAGTCCAAGAAAAGGATCCTTTTGTACTGAAGAGAAATGAAGCTTATATAGGCGTCCTGATTGACGATTTGATTACAAAAGGTACGGAAGAGCCATACAGAATGTTTACTTCAAGAGCTGAATACCGAACACTTCTACGTCAAGATAACGCAGACATAAGGTTGACCCCTAAAGGTTATGAACTAGGTATTGCAAGTGAGAAACGCTTGAAACGTATGGAAGAAAAGCTTTCAAAAGCGGAGGCATTTGTTGGGTTTTTTCGAACTCAAAGCGTGAAGCCAGAAGAAGCAAACCCAGTTCTCGAAAGCAAGGGATCTCAGCCGATTCGCCAGTCGGATAAAATGTTTAAAATATTCTCGAGACCCAATATTGGTATTGAGGATGTCCGAAAATTTGAAGCTGTTGAAACCTACATTCAATCCAATAATTTGGATAATGAAGCGATAGAACAAGCTGAAATACAAGTCAAGTATTCTGGATATATAACAAAAGAAAAGAACAACGCAGATAAACTAACTAGATTAGAATATGTCAAGATTCCTAGCGGATTTGATTATTCTCAAATCAAATCTATGAGTTATGAAGCGCGTGAAAAACTAAAAAAAATACAACCAACGACGGTCGCACAAGCATCTCGAATTAGTGGAGTTTCGCCGAATGATATTTCAGTGTTGTTGGTTTATATGGGGCGTTAATTAGCTGAATTGTTCCACGTGGAACGTGATATATGAAATCGCATAAAAGACATCTAAAACTTAAAGACTATTTAGTGAGTGGAGACTCATTTGAACTCATTTACGATGCATCAAGAGAATTACTTTACACGCATCCCAAGCCAGAAGAGTCTAAGCTTTCAGGTTACTATCCTGACACAAATTATATTTCTCACACCAACCAGAAAAAATCAATTTTTGATTTTTTTTACCATGTGGTTCGCTATGTTTCTGTCCAAAGGAAGTTACGACTTTTAAAACTCTACCAACCAAAACAAGGGGCGCTGTTAGATGTCGGAGCCGGGACAGGATTTTTCTTAAGAGCTGCTAAAAAAAGAGGTTGGACGGTTACTGGCATTGAGCCCAATTTATCGGCGCGAGAAATAGCAAATTCAAAAGCTCCAAATACAGTTTTTGATAACAGTAGATTATCAAGGCTCACCGCAAATTCGTTTGACGTTATTACTCTTTGGCATGTATTGGAGCACCTCCCAAACTTAGATGACGACATAAAAGTCATTCAGAAACTTTTGAAGCCAAACGGACGCATTGTAGTAGCGGTTCCAAATTTCAAAAGTTTTGATGCAGAATATTTTAAGACCTTTTGGGCGGCTTATGACGTCCCAAGACATTTATGGCATTTTTCTCAGCCGTCGATTTCAAAAGTATTTTCTCAGGTTCAAATGAAATTAGAGTCTTCACATCCTTTAGTTATGGATGCATATTATGTTAGCTTACTTTCTAATAAACTAAAGACAGGGTCTCTTCGAATTTTAAATAGTTTGTGGATTGGATTACTCTCAAATTTAAAGGCATTAAAGTCTGGAGAGTATTCATCGCTTATTTACGTTCTCAAAAACAAGAATTAGCGTTTTAAAGGTCTTTCAGCAGCTTTATTGGCCAACCCGCTTGAAACCTAGTCGACTTTGTTTTTCGTGACTTAAACCACACCTAAGCAAGGCATAAATAATAGTTTTTTACAATTAAAAGCAGCCACACGAATAGTTTTTGTTTATAACGAAACTCAAACACATATTTTCATAATATTATAATTAGTTTTTTTATTTTTGTATTCACAAACAAATTATACTCTCATGAAAAAATTATCGATTCTATTTTTAACGGTTATAACACTCACGTCCTGTCAACAACAAAAAATAGGTTTTGTGGACAATGGAGCTCTTATAAATGAGTACCAAGAACGTGTAGACATTGAAGCAAAACTCCAAATAAAAATCGATGCCTTTAAAAAACGGACAGATAGTTTACGGTCTGCTTTTGAATTGGAAATTAAAGAAGCGGAATTAAAAGCGAGAAAAATGACGCAATCAGCGATTCAGAAACTTTCACAGGAGCTTCAACAAAAAGAACAAGTGTTATCTCAAAGAGTTCAGTTTGAGCAACAACAAATTGCTCAAGAAAGTCAAACGCTAAACGACTCTATCATTAGTAAGGTCAAAGACTTTGTTCAATCGTATGGCAAATCTAATAGTTATAATTTCATTTTAGGAAGCAACGAAGCGGGAAGTGTTTTGTATGGCGAAGAAGCCTCCGACCTAACACAAGAAATCTTAAAAGTTCTAAACGAAAGCTATAGTGAAAACTAAGCTTTTTTCAGATGCAACAAGCGTGTTAGTTTGATGGATAAATCAGTCAAAACAATCTTCGGATTGGCATTGCGTTCTATGTGGTAGTTTGCCAGTTCGATCTCTTTAGAAATCCCAGCAATATTTGAAGCATCAATAAAAGGCGCAAAGTTTTCAAACTTAAATGACTTGTCATTTAAATTCATAAAGACTAAATCTCTGACATTGTAATTATAAAGGAGCGCTTGTCTAAAAAATCGTAAACTATAATCCAAAAATTGCTTTTGAATTTCACGTCCCGACTTTGAAATTTCATCACTCCAAGTCATCAAGTTGTTTATGGACTGCTTATTGCTTTTGGCTTGAAACGCCGTACGCACCCAGGCTATAAACCAGGCCTCATACTGAAGATCTTCTGGCTCTTGACTTAACAAATGCAGAGCTCTACTGTAGCTTCCTTCCGACTGGTGGGCAATATTTTGTGCCAAGCCCTCTTCCGTTTCATGAGTTTTGATGAGCGTGTTTTTTAGGCTTTCTTCTGAGAGTGGATTTAATTGCACGACTTGACAGCGGGATCGAATGGTATTAATCAGTTGTTCTTCATTTTCTGTCACTAAAATAATCACTGTTTTATCGGCAGGCTCCTCAATTAATTTTAATAGTTTATTGGCACACACGGAATTCATCTTTTCAGCCATCCACACAATCATTACCTTATACCCGCCGTTAAAAGCTTTTAAAGACATTTTGGATATCACATCATTAGCCTCCTCTACTCCAATATTTCCTTGTTTATTGCCCACACCAACCAATTCATACCAGTCATTAATTGACCCATATGGATTTGTTTCTAAAAAGGAACGCCACTCTGTTAGGTAGTTGGAAGAAATGGGTTTTGATTTAACTTTATCACTCGTGGTAACGGGATATGCAAAATGAATATTAGGATGTGTTAGTGGATTCATCAACCCAACTCCACCCTCTTGGTTTTTCATTAAATAATCAGCATACGCAATAGCCATCGGAAGGGCACCAACACCTCGTTTGCCTACATAAAGCTGAGCGTGTGGAATGCGTCCAGAGTTTACATTTTGTTTTAAGTGTCTTTTTAAAAAAGGTTGGCCTATGATATCTTCAAAAGTCATAAAACAAAGATAGCAGATTTAATTGAATCTTCTTACGAAATAAAGATGCTCATAAACCACAAATTTTTAATATGTAAGTTTTAAGAGTCCATATCAGAACTTTCTCAAACGGGCTTTTCATAGGCTAAAAGAAATACTTACCTTTGAGTTTTTATAAATTAATCCATATCATCTCTAAAAATGAAAACCATACAGAACGTAAATTTTAAAAATACAAAAGCATTAATACGCGTTGATTTCAATGTGCCTTTAAATGCACAATTCGAAGTCGCTGATGCCACGAGAATTGTTTCGGCAAAACCTACTATTTTAAAGGTTTTGGAAGATGGCGGGAGTTGTATTTTAATGTCTCATTTGGGCCGACCAAAAGCACAAGAGCCTGCATTTTCATTGCGTCATATCGTAAGCACTCTTGAGGCTGTTTTAGGAGTCCAAGTTTTGTTTGCAAGCAATTGTATAGGGGAAGAAGCCCAAAAAGCTGCGGATAATTTACAGCCTGGACAGGTCCTTTTATTAGAAAACTTAAGGTACCACCCCGAAGAAACAAAAGGGGATGTTGGATTTGCAGAGGCGCTTTCTAAATTAGGAGACTTTTACATTAATGACGCTTTTGGTACGGCGCATAGAGCTCATGCTTCAACCACCATTATTGCACAGTTTTTTAAAGACAATAAATGCTTTGGGAGCTTGCTTGCTCAAGAAATTGAAAGTATTGATAAAGTCATGAAAACCGGAGAAAAACCTGTTTTAGCAATTTTAGGAGGCGCTAAAGTGTCTTCAAAAATTACAATTATAGATAATATTTTGGATAAAGTAGATCATTTAATTATTGGTGGAGGAATGACTTTTACGTTTGTAAAAGCACAAGGTGGCCATGTTGGAAATTCTATTTGTGAGGATGATAAAATGGAATTAGCACTCGAAATTCTAGAAAAAGCAAAAGCCAAAAACGTTCAAATTCATATTCCTGTAGATGTGTTGGCGGCTGATGACTTTAGTAACGATGCAAACACACAAATTGTAGACGTCAGAGCGATTCCAGAAAACTGGCAAGGTTTGGATTGTGGCCCAAAATCAAAAGCGATATTCCATGACGTTGTTCAACAATGTAAAACTATTTTATGGAACGGACCTTTAGGCGTTTTTGAAATGGAAACATTTTCTAGCGGAACAATTGCTTTAGGAGATTCTATTGCAGATGCAACTAAAAACGGCGCTTTTTCACTAGTTGGAGGCGGCGATTCTGTGGCGGCTGTGAAGCAGTTTGGGTTTGAAAATAAAGTAAGCTATGTAAGTACTGGTGGTGGCGCAATGCTTGAAAGTTTAGAAGGAAAAACTCTTCCGGGGATTGCCGCTATTTCTGAGTAAATCGTAAAGGGATACAGGATTAAAATAATAAGATTTTTATAGAGTGAAATTTAGATTTTTTTTGTTTTTTGGAGTACTAAATAGTTGCCTCTTGCACAGTCAAAGTATCGATAGTTTGTCGATGACTCCAATTCCGACTATTGATTCTGTTTCGTTGAGCATTAAAACCATTCAGAAGATAGAAAACCGTTGGCATAATGAAGTGTATAACAACTCGTTGTATGACTCGATTAAGAATCCTGCTTCTAGCCACTCGTATGAAGCGATTTATTACCCAGAACTACCTACCGACACCCTCAAGAAACGACTGGCTATTCTTGACGCTAAAACCCCCTTTAATATAGCATACAATCCCGCTTTGGAAAGTGTTATAAAGCGTTATTTAAAGAATCGTAAACGCTCCATAGAAACATTGATAAATCGTAGTCAGTATTACTTTCCAATGTTTGAAGAAGTTTTAGACAAACACAACCTTCCATTAGAAATCAAGTATTTGGCAGTTGTTGAGTCTGCTTTAAAACCACGGGCCAAATCGCGTGTGGGCGCAACGGGGCTTTGGCAGTTTATGTTTGCGACAGGAAAGCAATACGGTCTTGAAGTCAGTAGTTATGTTGACGAGCGCTGTGACCCTTTGCGGTCTACCAATGCTGCCGCTAAATACTTAGCTTCGCTTTACCAAACATTTGGAGATTGGGATCTAGCGTTAGCAGCATATAATTCTGGACCTGGAAACGTTACAAAAGCAATTAGAAGATCTGGAGGCTATCAAAATTATTGGAACATTCGACCATTTTTGCCAAGTGAAACAGCAGGTTATATTCCCGCATTTTTAGCAACATTTTATCTTTTTGAGTACGCGGAATCACACGGGTTTAAAGTTCAAAAAAACGAACTTCCAATTATTTCTACCGATACAATTCATGTCAAACAAATGATTTCCTTGGATCAAGTTGCAGACCTTACAAACACTAAAATTGAAACTCTTCAACACCTAAATCCTTCTTATAAACTAGGCATAATTCCTGTTTTGAAAGATAAAACTTATGCGTTAAGACTTCCGATTGTTAAAATTGGTAATTTTATTCAAAATGAATCTCAAATCTATGCTACAGCCAAAGCGGAGTTTGAAGCGCGCGAGAAACCTTTGCCACAATTCTTTAAAATCGATACTAAAATTAGATATAAAGTTAAGTCTGGGGATTATTTAGGAAAGATTGCTAGAAAATTTAGAGTTAGAGTGAGTCAAATTAAAAAATGGAACGGACTAGGAACAAATGATTTAAAAATAGGACAACGGCTAACAATTTACTCACGAAACCCAACAGCAGACGACTCTTTTAATAATTCAAGACCGTCCACTAAAAAAACTCAAAAGAACTCCAATAAATCAACTTATTTGGTAAAAACAGGAGACTCTCTTTGGAGTATTTCCAATAAATTAACAGGAATTTCCATTCAAAACCTTAAAGAATGGAATGATATTTGGGACAGTCATTTAAAACCAGGAATGACCTTGATTATTTCTAACTAAAACACAAAGAGATGAAACTTTATCTAAAAATGATATGTTTATTATTACTTTTTTCTGCTTGTGAAGACTCCAACTCCAAGAAAGTTTATAAAGCACAATCCTCTGGAAACATCAATGATTTATCCGTAGTGATTGATAACGACTTATGGGAATCATCTGTTGGCGAAACGATTCGCTCAACGATTGGGGCTCCTTTATATGGACTACCTCAAGATGAGTCGCAATTTACATTGAGACAAATACCTTCCTCTGTTTTTTCAGGGTTTGTAAAAAACACAAGACTTGTTTTAAAAATCAGGAAAGGCGTCGCCGCTTCCACAAAATTTTATAAAAACCCTTATGCTTCGCCTCAACAGATGGTAATGGTTAGCGGAATGACTAATCTGGAAATTAGCGATCAGGTCATAACAAATCAGGATAAGATTGTCAAGACGTTTAAAATTCAAGAACTCCAAGAAAAGCAACGTCGAACTAAAAAATCTTTATTTAATTCAACAGCTATCACCAAACAGTTCGGAATCAATATTCAGCTTCCGTCTGTCTATCGCATAGCCAAGCAATCCGATGATTTTTTCTGGTTACGTAGAGATATTAAAACAGGAACGGTAAACTTATTAATATATACGCTGCCTTATGATGAAGGTGTCACGGAAGAAACATTTGCGCGGCGAGTTATTAAAGTAAGGGATTCTGTTGGAAAACAACACATCCCAGGTCCAGTGGACGGGAGTTACATGACGACTGAAAAGGCATACACACCCTTTTTTGGAGACACTAAAGTAGCTAATTTAATTAGTTTTGAAACAAAAAGTATTTGGCAAGTAAAAGATGCTTTTATGTCTGGACCTTTTATTAATTATTGGATAGAAGACAAGGTGAATGATCGTTATTTGATTGTTGAGGGTTTTGTATTTGCCCCTTCTGTTGGAAAACGCGATTACATTTTTGAATTAGAAGCGATTATTCAATCGATATCATTAAAACAATAAATCCCAGCTTCGCCAGGATTTATTTAGTCTTTTTTCTTTTCAGTGTCTTCCGTTTCTTCTTGACTGGCTTTTTTAAATTCTTTAATTCCGCCTCCTAAACCCTTCATAAGTTCAGGAATTTTTTTGCCGCCAAACAACAAAAGAACCACAACCACAATTAAAATAATTTGTGGGGCACCGATAGCAAGAGGTATCATATACATGTTCATAATGTTATAATTTTAGATTACAAAGTTAATAATTATCCTTTAAATAAAGAGTTATTTCAAACTTTAGTCGGCTTTAAATACACGAATCGCTTAATTTTTATTTAATTTTGTATTGAAATGACCAGAAAAACAACAAATAAAAAGAAACTTCAAAAGAAACTACTTCATAAATATCGCTTGGTGGTACTTAATGAAGACACTTTTGAAGAACGATTAGCATTTAAGTTAACACGTCTTAATGTTTTTGTCTTGGGCTCTTTAGTTGCAATTTTATTGGTCGCAATTACTACTGTTTTTATTGCGTTTACACCTGTCCGGGAATACATTCCTGGCTATTCTTCGACAGCGCTCCAGAAAAAAGCGTTGGAATTGGATTTTAAAACCGATTCTTTATTAGGGGTTGTCAATATGAATGATGCTTATATTGGTTCTGTTAAAAAGGTACTGCGAGGCGAAGTTAGTGCGGTTGTTATTAACAAAGACTCTATTTTTAAAGCAGCTCAAATAGATGCAGATGTTTTAGATTTGAATCCATCAAAAGCGGATTCGATACTAAGAGCAAAGGTAAATAATGAAGATAAATATAATTTATTTGAAACAGCCACAACAGCTACAGATTTTGTGTTTTTCCCTCCAGTAAATGGCTCTATTAGCGCAGGTTTTGACACAAAAGAAAAACATTTTGCAGTAGATGTTGTTATTCCGAAAAACACTCCTGTAAAGGCGACTGCAGATGGCCGCGTTTTGTTTGCGTCTTGGACCTCAGATGCCAGTTACGTCATAATAATTGATCATGGTGATGAATTGATTTCTGTATATAAACACAATTCGTCACTCACAAAATCACAGGGAGAATTTGTAAAATCGCGAGAGGTTATTGCCCTCTCTGGGTCATCAGGAGAACTAAGCACAGGGCCACATTTACATTTTGAACTCTGGAACAATGGAATTCCCTTGAATCCATCTACTTTTATTGACTTTTAAAACCAATTAAAATGCCATCAATCAAAGCGTTTGGCGCAAAACTTTTTGCGGCCAAAATTTACAATAAAATCAACAAGTGGGCTTTTAATCCTATTGAAACACAAGAGCGCGTTTTTCAATCGTTGATTTCTGATGCTTCTGTTACCCAATTTGGAATCGATCATGATTTTAAAAACATAAAGACTTATGAAGATTTTGTAAAACATGTGCCCGTACGGGATTATGAGGCTTTGAAACCTTATGTAGAAAAAGTTGTTGCAGGAGAAGAGGATATTCTATGGAAAGGGAAGCCACTATATTTTGCCAAAACATCAGGTACGACATCTGGAGCTAAGTATATTCCGATCACAAAACAAAGTATGCCAAACCACATTGAAGCGGCGAGAAACGCCATCCTACTCTACATCCATCAAACAGGAAACACTAAAATTGTTACTGGAAAAATGATTTTCTTACAAGGAAGTCCTGTACTTGAAAAGAAGAATGGTATACAACTTGGGCGATTATCGGGAATTGTTGCTCACTATGTGCCTAAATACCTTCAAAAAAACCGATTACCTTCGTTGGAAACCAATTGTATTGAAGATTGGGAAACTAAGGTAAATACTATTGTTCATGAAACCTTGAGCGAAGACATGGCAGTCATTGCTGGAATTCCGTCTTGGGTTCAAATGTATTTTGAAAAACTTATTGAAGAAAAAGGTCAAAAAGTTGGAGAGATCTTTAAAAACTTCAGTCTTTTTATCTTTGGAGGGGTTAACTATGAGCCTTACCGATCTAAATTTGAAAGTTTAATTGGAAGAAAAGTAGACAGTATAGAACTTTACCCAGCTAGCGAAGGTTTTTTTGCTTTTCAAGATAGACAAAATGAACCTGGGATGTTACTTCAGTTAGACTCGGGGATGTTTTATGAATTTATAGAAGCAGATACTTTTTTTGATCCCTCTCCCCTCCGGTTAACATTAAAAGACGTCAAAATAGGTGTCAATTATGTTATCATTATTTCAACGAATGCAGGGCTTTGGGCTTATAATATTGGAGACACAATACAGTTTACCTCAGTAGCACCTTACAGACTAATCGTAAGCGGGCGTATCAAACACTTTATTTCTGCTTTTGGAGAACATGTTATAGCAAAAGAAGTTGAGTGTGCGCTTTTAAGCGCTTTAAAAACAACAGAGGTAAGCGTAAGTGAGTTCACTGTTGCTCCTCAAATAGCTCCAAATATAGGACTTCCGTACCACGAGTGGTTTATTGAATTTGACAGCCCGCCTTTGGATGTTGATAGTTTTGCGGCTCAAATAGATGTTGCACTGCAGCATCAAAACAGCTATTACTTTGACTTAATAAAAGGAAAAGTACTACAACCATTAAAGATCACACAGGTTCAAAAAGGGGGGTTCCAAAATTATATGAAAACGATTGGAAAACTGGGAGGACAAAACAAAACACCTCGATTATCAAACGATCGTAAAATCGCAGATGCTCTAACTTAAATCATTCAGACTAAATAACGTATATTTGTGTTACTTATGCAAAAATCTCAAATTAAAAATTTAAATCGTACCCGAGCTCAAGAAAGTTCTCATGCTATCGAGCGTATGTATTTGACAATGCGTCATCTATTCAACCGAGGGTTTTATAAACCTATGGGTGTTTCGGGAGAAACTTTACGTCAGTCATTACTTCAGTTACGCCCCGAAATATACGGCTCTATAGGTGGCGATAAGACAGAATTAGAGGGCTTGCTTTATGTGGTTGATCGTTTACCTATTGGCATTGAAGAGTGTATTTTAATAAACCTGACGAGTGCCGAAGGCTTTGGAAATTCTCATTTTGAAGTAATCGTTCCTTCAAAAAGGCGTCGAAACTGTTTTCGAATTGACTTTGAGCAAATGAACATTGAAATCACCCGAGGTCGCTCTGAGATTTATGATATTTTGACACATTTGACGTTTATATTTATCGAGTCTCATAAGATTGCTAAACGTGTCATTATTGACGATAAAGGGTCTACTACAAGGGATTGGATAAAGCTAGAAGCTGCAGTGCTTTCTAAGAAAAAGTTGAATCAAAAAGAGCGAGAACTAGCGATCACACATACTGGAAATATTTTGGGCAGAACTTTTGAAGAAATTTTAGAAGTTTATGACCAGTTTTCAACACCAAAACAAGCTGATCATTTTTTACATCTGATTTATTGGTTGGGTAAGCGCGCTATTGAAGAAATCATAGACAACTCAAAGCGAACAATCAGTTTTAGCCCTGTATTAAGAGAGCGATTGGGACACCATATACATGGAGAGTCTTGGGCAAACACTATTAAAGAGGCACTTCAGAAGCATGAATTAATCAACCGCCCGATTCATGTTATTTCCGCAAATTTACACAGTGTTATGAATACGCTTCATGCGCCAAAAGCACTTAAAGACTTGTGTGATAAGCATGATATTTTTACTGTATATGAACTTTTGAGTAAAGAAGAAAACAAACTGCATCGCAATAAAACAAAAAAAGTCGCGTTGCAAGAAGGTATGGTTTTTATAGAAGACAAGTCAGGCACCAATATAGATGTTCAAATTTTTGACTCTGCTAAAATCGATTTTTCTAATACCGAATTCGAATTTGAACCCACAACAGAAGCTCCCGTAATTATTGTTATGGACTATGCTTTTGGAGAACAGGCTTACGAAACGATTGATGAATTATTAAAGCCGTTTAAAACGCCTGAAAACAACATACATCTTAATGTGGATTCTATTTCTATCATGGGCAAAGCGGGTATTCTAGAGGGTTCCAAAGGAGATATTATGATTCCATCGGCACATATTTTTGAAGGAACTGCGGATAATTATCCTTTTAGAAATGAGTTAACCCTTGAAGATTTTGAGACAAAAGGCGTCAAGGTTTTTGAAGGCACAATGGTGACCGTTTTGGGCACGTCGCTTCAAAACAAAGATCTTCTTAAATTTTTCCATGATTCTACATGGAATGTTATTGGATTAGAAATGGAAGGTGCTCATTATCAAAAAGCAATACAGGCAGCCTCAAAAGTTCGTCATAGTATCAACCCCAACGTTAAAGTTCGATACCCTTATTAT
>ERZ767310.820-NODE-820-length-18353-cov-4.831457_pt1 | contig 18353 bp, 19 predicted proteins | sample MGYA00374954_ERZ767310 | MGnify/ENA primary metagenome ERZ767310 (study PRJEB28948, sample SAMN06267188) | marine metagenome | isolation source: Columbia River Estuary | place: USA:Columbia River Estuary, USA | collected 2013-07-23 ...
ACAAGCGCGGGCATGAACAGGCTGTCGGCAAAAAGGCTCATTTCGGGTTTCCACCTTGTGCAGGTCTTGGCCGCCGCGGCCTTACAATCAGCCCCGCAATCAACGCGAGCGCAGCACTAAAGCTTGCAAAAATCGCAGCCGAGACAAGCCCCATTGCAATCACAATCAAAGGCACCGCGCCTAAAGTGTATCCAGTCAGTGTCATTGCCGTTTCCTTATCCCAATCAGGGATTGCAGGCAGAAACCCGATCACTGCGCCGACCAACGCCGCAAGGCCAGCACCTAGCCATTGCCCCCCTGTTGTCAGGGTCTTGCTGCAAACGACGCCGATGAACACGGCCCCCGCAACCGCCAACAGCGCCGCCACCTGAAAGCTGACAATCACCCCTTCCCCTCCAAATACCGCTTCTTCGCGATCTCTTGGCGGCCAAAGTCGCGGACCATTTGGTCAATCGCCACCTCGTCCGACTTATCGGCATAACGGAATTCGCTATCCGCATAACGGTTGATTTCCTGTATCACCATCTGGGTCGTGATTGGCTGCCACAGCTCAGAAATCATGCCTTTCTTGGTGTCGTAGTCCTTAAACAAGAACAGATCAGGCTCTTCCATCCACTCGTCAGGCAACTCAAAATCCATTGCGCGGACCTTGACCGCATCCGTGATGTTCTTGATCGCACGGCCCGTGAAGCGCTCGTCAGCTTCCTGAATGGCCTTCAGATACGTCCCCATCTTGGCAATCGTATCCAGATCACCAATCTGGTCCTGCACGCGGTCAAACACGCGGATCAACCCCTCTTCATGGGGCTTGGAGTGCCCTGCAAAGCTGGCGGCGACCGCCTTTTTAATCTCTTGCGCCGAGAACACTTCATGGTCGCCCGTCGGAATATCGTGGTTCTTCCCCATCAACAGATACAGAATGTCGATGTAATCATCCCGCGTCTGCGGTCCGTCCACAAGGAACCGCGCCCCCGCCCGTTGGCGCAGCGCATCATCCACGTTCTCAGGATAGTTCGAAAACATTCCAAACGTGCAATTCCCGCGCACAACCGTATTGGCCCCCGCAAAACTCTCCATCAGCACAGCCGTAATCTCCAACTGCCCCGCGCTTGACTGACGATCCCCACGCTTGCCTGCCAACTGGTCAATATCGTCAATCGTCCCGAAACCAATCACGCTCGGGTCCAGAATATTGTTGATAAATGCCTTCGCGTTCTGCCCTGATTTGCCCTGATAACTGTCAATATTATCGGTGCTCAGGTTCTGATATTTAAACGGATAGCCCGCCGTCTGGCAGTAATCGTTCACCAGCCCCGCCATCATCTGGATCAAGGTCGTCTTCCCCGTCCCAGGCTTCCCATCACCCATAAACGTAAAGATAAAGCCACCGAGTTCAGCAAACGGATTCAAGCGACGATCAAAGTCATAAGCCATCAACATCTTCGCCAGCTTCATCGACTGATATTTGGCGATATGGTTGCCCACGACGTCATTGGGTTTCTTAAACGTCATAGTCAGGGTGGAGGATTTTCCCTTGGTCGCAGGACTAAACCCGCGCACGGAAAACTCATCCGCCTCAACGCGCCATGCAGCCTGCATAAAAGGTTCCAACCGCGCCGCCGACGCCGCACGCGACGCCACTTTTTCCATCAACGCCTCGGCAAAGGCCAAAACGACAGCCACTGTCTTGTGCTCGTCCGTCCCCAATGCCGCGATGTCTTGATCCAACTCCCACAGCACGCCATGAAGCGCCAACTGGCCATTCTCGACCAAAACCTCCTCGACCTCGCCCACCTCAACCGATTGCTCCGTCGCGTGAGAGGCCAACAGAAACGCTGTCGCCGATCCAAACACATAAAGCGTGATCAAGGCCTCCGCCGTCAGCAATTCGGAAAACCCCGCCTTGCGGTTCTCCGCCAACGCCCCCTCCAAATTCGCTCGCTTGAGATCCTTCAACGCAGTACGATCCGCAAACTGATCCGCCACAGCCAAGGCAATCGCAATCGCGCGGCGCAAGCCCTGCAACACATGCGCCTGAATAGGTGAGGGCAACCCATCGCCACCAATCGCCTCAACGCGTGCCGACAATTGAATGCCCTCTGCACGGGTCACGCGGCGCGTCGACAGCCCAGGCGTGGTCGAGCGAAACCTGCGCACAGACCCGATCCCCGGCGACTTCTCCGCCACGGGTGCAGCCCCGCCCGTTGCGATCCGAGGCGAATGATCAAAGCCATCGAGCAGCCCCAAAGCCGCCGCATAATGCCCGCGAATATCCTCCTCGCGCAGCTCCATCTGGTCACTATTCTGGCTCATCACTCATCCTTCTTCTGATCTTAAATACCTGCCGCCGGCAGGCACCGAATTTTCGGCGAAAATTCGTATCACCGATAACTCAAAACGCGGCCCTCAGCCGACACAACAAACTTGCGCACATCCTTGAACCCCGCAGGGTTGCGTTCGGCTAAAGCCTGATAAGGCCGCTCTGGCATAATCAACGATCGCTCCATGCGGCTGGCCCCCATGTCGGACCCACCCGTGGCAAAAGGATCAAGCGCAAAAATCTGACGTTCCACAGATCCAAACCAGCCAGACTTCACATGTTCTACACGCTCCGACAGCAACTCTTCCTCAGTCCAGACCATCGCCCAATCTTCACCAACAGGGCTTTTCGCGGCCTCAAGAACCTCACGAAGCGGGCCCGTCTGCATCGTAAAGGCGCTCGAATACATCGGACCAATATGGAACCTGCGCAGCCTCGTAGGATGCAGATCGTCAAAATCCTCGTCAAAACCCTTGGCAATCGTCAGCAACTTCAAGCCACCAAGGCTTTGCGCCATTAAATGCGATTGGGCCTCAGGCCAACGGCGCTCGTCCTTGGGCAGGCCCGTTTTACCCGTGTCCTCCACATCCATGATGTAAATCACGGGCAAGTTCACCTGACTGTCATAGACCGCCCAATGCACCTGAAAATGGCGGCGATCATCGTCGTTCTTGATCCAAACAGCCGTCGGATCATTGCGCGCCCAAAACATGCCGCCTTTAGAAAGCTCTTCGTAATACAGCCGCTGCGACAACGCATATTGCAGCTTCGTCGGTATCGCCTGCTCGCCCACAATCGTGCGCACCATCTGATCCTTCAGCGCATTAACAGACGGCATCGACGCCAAATGCGTCCCCGCCTGAAGCGCATCATTGGCCATCTCCAACAGTTCTTGATAGACAGGAAAGCCGCTCTCGACACGGTCAAATGTCAACTGTCCCGCATGGGCATAACGCCCAGAGAAATGATACTTATGCGCCAACGCCTTAAACGTCAGGTTCAACCCCAACAGATACCGCGCCAACACATCCGTATCGCGTCGCGCCAAACGCCCCTCGGCCTCCATCGTGGCCGCGACCTTGGTCATATGCTGCGTGATCCGCTCGAACTTGCCAAAATACCTGCGGGTGATGCGGGTATCTTCCAGCTTGAAGTGGTCGTGGGAATGATCAGTCGTCATGGCCATCACAGAATCCATCATGAAAAACAGGATCGTCGCTGGCCAGCCCTATTGCAAACGGCACTTTCTTATAAGCTTTCACGCAGTATTTGATAATCGACGCGAACAGAAAGACCAAAATAACATAGGCACCGTTCATCGGTATCAACGGAAAGCCATAGGCGTGCGAGGCGCGCACAAGGACATAAAAACCGCCGCCCAGAGCGATAAGAAAGATCACAAATGTCAGCCATTTTGCGCGACGCGTTTTTGCGTATTTCAATATAGTCATCGGCGCTCAGCATGGGTCACCTCCATTTTGAAGTGATCGAGGGAGTGGTCAGTTTTTGACATTTTCAACGAGCATCCAAATCATCACCATGTTCATTAATGTGGCAATACCACCTTAGCGCGCCAGCCCCGACACCATTGATAATCCACTCTTTGGGAAAATGTATCGCTAAGAAAAAGCGCTGCCCCCTTTCAGAATCCCAAGCGAGCCAAAAAAAGTATCTGAAAAAAGCCAGATTGAGCAGAAGCGTCATGGTCCATTGTAAGACATAGGGCAAATCCCAAGTAATATCGCCGACAGGAAACAACGATGCAATTCTCGGAAGACTAAGGCAACCGATACTAACCGTTAGTGCGATCGCCTGCTGAGTCCCAAATCGCATCAGGAACCAGCCTTTTTGTTCAAGCCAACGAGGCCAGCAAGACCACCACGAAAAATATTCAAGACTTCAGCAACAGTAAGACGCTCTTTCCTCCACATCACGCCATTCCCTCGCTTGGCAATTTTGAACCCCGTCGGAGCAAGAAAGAAAAATCCGATCCACAGCCAGAATGCGGATGTGCCATAAAGTGCTCCATAATACAGGAGTCCTCTCGCCTCTCCACTTTGGTTCAATGCGAAGGCCAGTGTTCCCAATGTGATCACTAAAAATAGAAGCCCCCAAAGCAACAATAAAACAAGCCCGAACCAGACGGCAAAATAACTCGAAAAGCTAAAACTCACAGCCTTTATCTACCCACCGTACTGATTGCTATCGTGCTTCTCCACAATCTTTTGGAACCTGCGCACGAACCGCTCGTCGGCCTTGGCTTTCTGCTCCAGAACTTCACGCGCGAATACCATGTGGTCCTCGTGGGCTTCCAACATATCTGCCATCCGCGCGTTTGTGGCGGCACCAATTGCGGCCATCGCGGTCTGTGCCTCTTGGTCAGTTTTTACGCCAATCTCGTTGATCTTATGGGCGACGTCCTGCTGCTGTGCTGTCTTGAGTGACTTCGACAAAGCATCATACAAAACAACACGTTGCCTGGTGTCAGTCTCAAGCTTGTTGATAAGCACCATCTGCGTCGCCGCTTGGTTCTGCAAACTATCGACCCAAGTTTTACCCTTCTCGATATAGCGCTCCAGCGTTTGGGATTTCGCAAGCTTCACCTGCTCCATCTGCACCATCTCGTTGTATTTCGTGTTTAGACCAGCAAGTTCAGACTCCAACTTCGTGCGCTTCGCCGCGTCCTGCTCGACCGAAATCTTGCCCTCAAGCGTAATAATCTGCGGATCAATCGCGAGGATATCAGCGCGGACTTGCTCCAACTCACCAACAGTCGCCTCGCGCTCGTCCAATGTGCCCGTCAGGTTCGTCTCAACTTTGGTTTTCTGCTCGTTGAGCGTCGCCAACTGGCCCTGCAAAAGCTTGGTGATAATATCCGACTTCGAAATCAAATCCTGCAACTTGTCGTCAACGCTTGCCGTGCGCATCCGCTCTTCGCGCATGCTGTCGGCCTTCGCCCCAGAGAACCAGCCCACGACGCTTTCCATCGTGGTCTTGGACCGCATCTCGTCGAAATCCTTGGAAAACGCCGAGGTCACATCGTCCAAGCCCATAATCAATTCCGCGATATTCGCGTTCATCAACTCGGTATGGGCATGCACGTCCTCAAGGCTCGCATTCTCGATATCGACGGAAATATCCGTGCCAGCAGCCATCTTCTGACGTGCAGTCTCAATACGGCTTGTCAGCTCGGAAATCTTCGATTGCGCCTCGGCAACTTGCTTTTGGCTTTCATTGATCTGTGCGTCGAACGTAGACATATGCGGAGGTCCCCTCGTTAATGTTATGCTTTATTACATTTAGGTATACAGTCGCAGGTTTGCAAATCCCCGCCCCGTGATTTCGGCCATTCGTGCCAATAAACTACGGCAGCTACATGGCGATGATAAGAAAAAACCCGCAACCAGAGAGGGTGCGGGTCATTTTTCTTTAATTTAATTGGATCCTACGATCGTAATCAGCGTATTTGGATCAACCGCATCAAAATCGGGCGGCCTATCGTTGGCAATCGCCTCTTCGCCATAAATCGCATCTGGGTCGATGTGTTTGGCAGGCAATTCGATGCCGCGCAGGTAATTCTCTGGATCAACGCGCAGGCTTTCGGCCTCGGACCGCACGTGAACCTTCACACCTGTTGGCACGGCATCATAAAGATGCAGGATGTCTTGGTTAAACATACGGATACAGCCAGCAGAGCCAGAGTTCCCGATAGAGCCCAGATCATTGGTGCCGTGAATACGGTAATATGTGTCACGCCCATTGCGGTAGAGATACAAGGCAGCCGCGCCAAGCGGGCTGCGCAAACCACCCGGAATACCCCTCGCAAACGGGCCGTAAACATCAGGCTCCGTGCGCAGCATATTGGCGGTAGCCGTCCAACCGGGCCACTTTTTCTTTAACTGGATGATACCGTCACCAGTAAAGCTTTTGCCTGCGCGGCCAACACCAACGGGATAACGGACAGCCGTGCCATCATCCAAGACGTGGTACAGGAACTTCGCATAAGGATCGACGTCGATCGAGTTGCGCGGGGCTTCACCCAAATAGGTGCCAGACATGCGGCGGTTGATCCCTTGGGTATATTCTGGCGGAATACCGGGCAAGTTGTACCCTGAATCAAAGTGCGGGCCATAGCCCTCAGTGAAAACAACGGGTGCAGGTACTTCAAGGTCCGGGCCAGACGCACAAGCGGCTGTCGTTCCCAAAAGCAAGGCGCCGAACGCGCGTCTGGAGTAAACGCTATTTGTGGTCATAAGCGATAGCTACCAATTCAAAATTCTGGCCCTCAATATCATGTGCCACAGAAGTTGCAATTCGGCTCACTTGTTTTTGAGATGAAGGGGGCGCCCTAATGCCGACGCCCCTATCCCCTTAATTTCCGACGATATTTTGCGCAGGTCCGTATGGGTATTTGGTAATATCCTCATTCCCGTCCTCGGTGATAAACAAAATGTCATGTTCGCGGTAACCGCCTGCACCTGGTGTGCCTTCGGGAATCGTAAGCATCGGCTCCATTGAAATCACCATGCCCGGCTCTAAAACCGTGTCGATATCTTCACGCAACTCAAGCCCCGCCTCGCGCCCGTAGTAGTGCGACAGCACCCCAAACGAGTGGCCATAGCCGAACGTACGGTACTGTAACAACTGGCGTTCCTCAAAGAACGTGTTGATCTTTGCGGTGATCTCCGAACACTTCGCACCGGGCACAAGCAGGCTCATGCCATATTCATGGGCTGCGACGTTAGCCTCCCAAATCTTAAGGCTCGCAGGATCAACTTCTTGGACAAACATCGTCCGCTCTAGCGCTGTGTAATAGCCCGAAATCATCGGGAACGTATTGAGCGACAGAATATCGCCGCGCTCCAATACACGCCCCGTCACAGGGTTATGCGCGCCGTCAGTATTGATGCCCGATTGGAACCAAACCCAAGTGTCGCGGTATTCGGCATCTGGGAACCGTTTTGCGATTTCCAATTCCATCGCATCACGGCCCGCCATCGCCACGTCAATCTCGCGCACACCTGCCCTTGCGGCTTCGTGAATGGCATAACCACCCACATCAGCCACACCCGCACCATGGCGGATCAAATCCAACTCGGCTTGCGACTTTTTCATGCGCTGCACCATCGTCGCGGGCGCAATATCAACGATTCGCGAGGGCGCAAGGAACGCCTCCAGCTTCTGGCTTTGCACCAACGTCAGGTGGTCGCCTTCCATGCCGATCACAGCGCCACTGCCTGTCACAGACAAGATCGCACGCCAATAGTTGTCACGCTCCCAATCGGTATAGGTGATGTTATCGCCGTGGCACCTGCGCCAAGGCTGTGCGGCATCAATCCCCGCCGAAATCGTCACATTCTCGGTGGCCGTCACAACAAGCGCATAAGGACGGCCAAACGCGCAGTACAGAAAGCCGGAATAATACGCGATGTTATGCATCGACGTGAAAACAGCGGCAGCCACGCCCTTAGCGGCCATGATCTGGCGCAGGCCCTTCAGGCGCGCGTCATACTCGGATGGCGCAAACGGCAGCACTTCGGCGCCCTGATGGAAACGGTAGAATTGTGGACGGTTTGTCATAATCATAGACCCAACATAAATGGGGTCATGCAGACCCCGAAAGGTCCCGGCGTTCAGGACGATGGCACAGCGGCCAAGCGGTAGTTACCTACCTGCGACGACGCCATCGTCACTTGCTCAAAGCCACCGTTAGCAGATTTTTATGATGCGTCAATCCAGTGCACGCATGGTGCACGTTCAGTGCACGGGTTGTGCACAGCCAAATTAACGACGAAACTACCCGAAACCCGTGCAGAAAATGAAAGCCACCATGTCCATTCTGTCCCGCCTTCTCAAAGCTCTCCGCCCCATTCCGCAACCCGATTTGCCCGCCGCGTTGCCGCATGGACAACAACGGATTCACTTGTTTTCTGGCAATTTCGACGACGTAGATGCCGCGATGGCCTATTGCTTTCACGCACCCGGCGACGTGCCCGAACAGATCACCCTTGATCAACCCGGTGCCTTCATGAACACGGACTTCGTCGAGGTCGTCTTTCACAATGCCGCAAACCGCCTCGCAGAGTTCCTCAGCGTCGAGGAAACCGACCGCACCCTGCACAAGATGCGCGGCGCTAACACGTTGATAATCATCACAGAAGATGCTTTTGGTGGCTTTCCTTATACACTGGCTCACACGCCAAATCTATTCTATCTCGGCCCTTATATCGTGGCTGTTTGATGCAAAATCTGATCACAGATATCGCAGGGCTCCAAGTCGGATGCGCCCATGACGAGACCCTGAAATCAGGGGTCACGGTCCTGACCGCTAACGCGCCCTTTACCTGTGGCGTGCATGTTATGGGCGGCGCACCGGGCACCCGCGAAACTGATCTGCTTGCCCCCGACAAAACCGTGCAAACCGTCGATGCGATTGTGCTTTCAGGCGGCAGCGCTTTTGGCCTCGACGCGGCCTCTGGTGTGGCCGACGCACTACGCTCAGAGGGACGCGGTTTTGCTGTAGGCGACGTCACCGTCCCCATCGTACCCGCCGCGATCCTTTTTGATCTGCTGAATGGGGGCGACAAGAATTGGGTTCAAAATCCGTATAATGCATTGGGAATAAAAGCTTATTCTAGCCTCAGTACCACCTTCAAGATCGGCACAGCAGGTGCTGGATTTGGGGCTACAACCGCCAGTCTCAAAGGCGGATTAGGTTCCGCCTCGATGCAACTGCCAAACGGCGTCATCGTCGGTGCCCTCGTCGCGGTCAACGCCATCGGCTCTGCAACCGTTGGCGACGGTCCGCATTTCTGGGCCGCACCGTTTGAGGAAAACGGCGAATTCGGCAACCTCGGCCCCTCGTCGACCTACCCATCAGGCCGCCCCGCAACCAAAGGACACGCCCAAAACACCACCATCGGGATCGTTGCGACAAACGCAAAACTGACCCAAGCGCAATGCACACGGCTCGCCACAGCGGCCCACGACGGTATCGCGCGGGCCTTAGTGCCGAGCCACACACCTATGGACGGTGATTTGATATTTGCGGCAAGCCATGGGGAAATCGAGTGTGATGATTTGATTTATCTCGGTCACGCAGCCGCCACCTGCATGGCCCGCGCCATCGCACGCGGCATCTATGAGGCGCGCTCAAATCCGTTTGAGACACCCGCCTGCTACGCCCGCACGTTTAGCTAAGCAGTGCCTTGACGAGCCGGCTGTCACGATCGGCCAGCGGCTCAATCACGTTGAAATGATGCTCGCCCTCGGACACGACCAAATCAACACCCCAAGCATCCGCCAACTGCTTGGCTTGCTCTTGGAAAACGGGCCGTTCATCGCCGCCAACCCACACCGTTACAGGCACATTCGGCGGCGGCAGGTTCACGGGACTTTGGGCAAAGGCCTCGTCCTCTGACAATCGCAAATCCGCGTTCATCTTCGTCTGCAAAAGCGGGGTCAAATCCGCCACAGGCGAGATCGGAACCACCCGCGCCACATGCGGCATCCCCGCCAAACGCGCAACCAAATGACCGCCCGCAGAATGGCCTGTCAGGCGCAGCGGTCCCTGCAAACCACGCACCGCTTCCTCGATTTGTTGCTTTATTTCAGAGATATGCACATCTGGGCACAGGTCATACGACGGCATCGTCACCGACCAGCCATGCGCCAAAGGCCCCGCCGCGAGATGCGACCAAAATGATTTATCGAACGCCACCCAATAGCCGCCATGCACAAACACAACTGTGCCTTTTGGCGTGCCCTCAGGGTGGAAAACATCCATCACCTGCCGCGCACTTGGGCCATAGCGCACATCCAGTTCGGCCTTGGCCGTAGCCCGAAACGCGGCTGCCTGACGCGCCCATTTCTCAGGGTAGGACATCCCGTCAGGAATATAGGCTGCATTCGCAAATCGGTCGTCCATATCCATTTCAGGCACTTTCTGTGGTTTTTGACTTTACCAAGGCTAGCTTGGCTGGTCAGATAGTGCCAACTGAATTGGAGAACATCATGCTCGACGCAACAACCGACCTTAAATCCATGCTCAAACGCCCCGACCTCGTCTGCTCGCAAGCCTTCGTAGGCGGCGAATGGGTCGATGCGAAAAGCGGCAAGACCTTTGACGTCACCAACCCCGCACGCGGTGACGTGATTGCAACCGTCACCGACCTTGACCGCTCCGAGATTACGCAAGCCATTGATGCTGCACATAAATCACAAAAGGCATGGGCTGCTTTGGCCGCCAAGGAGCGCGCAAAAGTGCTGCGCAAATGGTTCGACCTTCTAATGGCAAACCAAGAAGACCTCGCGATCATTATGACTGCCGAGCAGGGCAAACCCTTGGTCGAGAGCCGTGGCGAGGTGGCTTATGGCGCGTCCTTCGTTGAGTGGTTCGGCGAAGAAGCAAAGCGCAATTACGGCGAAACGATTCCCGGTCACATGGCTGACAAGCGTATCACAGTGATCAAGCAGCCGATTGGCGTGGCCGCCGCGATTACCCCTTGGAACTTCCCCAACGCAATGATCGCCCGCAAGGTGGCGCCTGCTTTGGCCGCAGGCTGTTCCTTCGTCGTCCGCCCTGCATCTCTGACCCCGCTTTCCGCGCTCGCCATGGCGAAATTGGCCGAAGAGGCGGGCGTGCCAAAAGGCGTGCTGTCCGTCGTGACTTCGACCAAATCCTCGGACGTGGGCAAAGAGTTCTGCGAAAACCCGATTGTGCGTAAACTGTCGTTCACAGGGTCCACCGAAGTTGGCCGCATCCTGCTCAAGCAAGCCGCCGATCAGGTCATGAAATGCTCGATGGAACTTGGCGGCAACGCGCCATTCATCGTATTTGATGACGCGGACCTTGATGAGGCCGTCATCGGCGCCATCGCCTGCAAATTCCGCAACAACGGCCAGACCTGCGTTTGCGCGAACCGCATCTATGTGCAGGCAGGCGTTTACGATGAATTCGCGGCAAAACTGAAGGTCGCGGTTGAAGCATTGAAGGTAGGCGACGGCCTATCCGACGGCATCACCACTGGCCCGTTGGTTGAGCAAGCGGCTGTCGCGAAAGTGCAAGAACACCTCGACGATGCGCTGTCCAAAGGCGGCACGATCCTGACAGGCGGCAAGCCGCATGCGCTGGGTGGTTTGTTCTACGAGCCAACGATTGTGACCAACGCGACAAAGGACATGATGGTCAGCGTCGATGAGACATTTGGCCCGTTTGCGCCATTGTTTAAGTTTGAAGACGAGGACGATGTGATTGCCTTGGCCAACGACACGATCTTTGGCTTGGCGTCCTATTTCTACGCCAAGGACCTGTCCCGAGTGACCAAGGTCGCAGAGGCGCTGGAATACGGCATCGTCGGCGTGAACACTGGCATCATCTCGACCGAAGTTGCACCGTTTGGTGGCGTAAAGCAGTCAGGCTTAGGGCGCGAAGGCAGCCGCCACGGCATGGATGACTACATGGAAATGAAATATATCTGTACGTCAGTTTAAGATAGGTTGGGGCAGGTTTAACCCTGCCCCGCCAACAGTTTAGGCCGTCATATCAATCACGATTTTACCAACTGCATGGCCATCGGCCAAATGGTCAAAGGCTTTTGCCGCGTCCCCAAATTTGAACGTACTGTCGATCACGGTTTTGAGCTCGCCAGAGACCACCAAATCAGCCAGCGTTTTCAACTGCGCCCCATCGGGATGCATGAAGAACCAGTCGAATTTTACGTCATGCTGGGCCGCAAGACCGTCGGTATCCTGGCCCTTGATCGACACCAAATGCCCACCCTTTTTCAAGACCTTGAAAGAGCGGTTCATGATGTCGCCGCCGACCATATCGAACACGACGTCGTAGTCGGAAATGACCTCATCAAAATTCTCGGTTTTGTAGTCGATCACAAGATCAGCGCCGAGGGATTTCACAAGGTCTGCGTTACGTGCGCTGACTGTCGTCGCGACGAATGCGCCCAAATGTTTCGCCATCTGAATGGCCAATGTGCCAACGCCGCCGGAGCCTGCGTGGATCAGAACCTTCTGGCCCTTTTCCAAATGCGCAAATTCGACAAATGCCTGCCATGCGGTCAGACCAGCAAGCGGGATCGAGGCGGCCTCAAGGTGGCTTAGGCTCGCTGGTTTCAACGCCAGTTCAGCGGCTTTCACACGGGCGAATTCAGCAACGGCACCTTTGTCGTCTTGGTTCGCGCGGGCGTAAACTGCATCGCCAATCTTAAACGTGGTCACGTCTTTGCCGACTTCGGTCACGACACCGCTGACGTCATAACCCATCACAAACGGGAAGGTGAGCGGCATCATATCCTTCATGTAGCCCATGCGCAGGATGTTATCGATCGGGTTTATACTTGCGGCGTGAACCTTGATGATGACGCTATCATCAGCAAGAACAGGTGCCGGAACATCGGCGATTTCTACGGCACCTTCATAGGCGCGGATAATGGCAGCTTTCATGGGGGGAGGTCCAATTTTATGTGTAATTTCAAACGGCTTAATACCGCGTGGAGGACTGTGTAGTTAGGCAGGTACGGACCCGATTACGAGGCCGCAGATGCCTTTTTCAAAATAACCTAAGGTCACCGCCAAGGATTGACGTCCGAGGCGCGTCCAACCACCATAATGCGTATGACAACAGCCGACGAAGACTTGGCACTTGCGGCAGCCTCTGGCGATGGGGCGGCTTTTGCTTTGCTGCTTGATCGGCACGACGACAGGCTGTTTGCGTTTTGTTTCAGGCTGACGGGTGCGCGGGCCGAGGCCGAGGATTTGACCCAAGATATCTGCGCTGCCCTGCCTGCAAAACTGGCCAGCTACCAGCGCCGCGCCAAGGTCACCACATGGCTTTACCGCGTCGCCGTGAACGCCGCCCATGACCGCAGACGCAGACGGGCGACCTATGTGAAGGCAAGCGCAGGGTGGGGCGATTGGGAAGTGAACCGCACCGAGACCGCCATCGAGGACGCCGCGAAAATAGACTGGCTCACAACCGCGATGCAAAGCCTCAACGACGACCTGCGTGACACGCTCGCCTTGGTGCTCGACGACATGACACATGCGCAGGCGGCCGAGATTTTGGGAGTGTCCGAGGGCACGATTTCTTGGCGGATATCGGAGGCCAAAAAGCGCCTCAAAGAATTTAAAGAAAAGGAGGATGTGGCATGAGCGACGACCTCGACGATCTGAAGGCTGCGATGACGAGCGCGACACCGTCGCCCGATGGTGCACGCCGTGCCGAAAATCTGGCCCTTGCGCGACAAAATTTCGAGACCCTCCAAGGATCGGCCAAACCGCTGCGTCCAACTTCTGAAAACGGGCAAAACGCCCTTTGGACAGGAGTGAAGACTATGCTGAATACACTGACATCTAAGGGCGCATTGGGCGCCACCACAGCACCTGTGGCGTGCGGGTTTCTGTTTTTGACGCCGACGGGGCAAGATTTGTTGCGTAAGCCAGCACCTATGACTGTAAAACAAGAGACCGAGTCCGCTGCAAAGACCGTCGACACCTTGCGACGCGCTACGCCGCAGCCAGTTCCAGCGCGCCCTAAGGCGTCGTCTCCACTTAGCGAACTACTTACAGACGACAGCGGAGCCGCAGGATTAACCGCGACCACGTCCCCAGCGGACCAGCCCATCGTGCCTGCAAACGATCTCAGCACCATGCAATCATCAGACACAGAGGCCTTCGCAAACGCCGCCGCGAACCCCGTCAAAGTCGTGAGCGAAGAACCCGTTTCGACCTTCTCGATCGACGTTGATACGGCGAGTTATTCGCTTGTGCGCTCTAGCCTGCAAAACGGTTCCATGCCGCCGCATGATGCCGTGCGCGTCGAGGAAATGATCAACTATTTCCCCTATGATTACGCAGGTCCAGAGGCGGGCGAGGCCCCTTTCCGCCCGACCGTCACCGTGATGGGCACACCTTGGAACGCGGGCACGCAGTTGGTGCATATCGGGCTGCAAGGGCGGATGCCTAAGGTGGCGGATCGCCCTGCCTTGAACCTTGTGTTTTTGATCGACACATCGGGGTCGATGTCGGACGCGAACAAACTACCGCTGCTCAAGCAATCCTTCCGCTTGATGCTTGATAACTTACGCCCTGAAGATCAGGTTGCGATTGTCGAATATGCAGGCAGCGCGGGACAGGTTCTGGCCCCCACCGCCGCCTCTGACCGCACGACAATTCTACAAGCGATCCAAGGGCTAGGTGCTGGCGGATCAACGAATGGTCAGGGTGGTTTAGAACAAGCCTATGCCGTGGGCGCGAGCATGGCCGAGGACGGCGAAGTCAGCCGCGTGATCCTTGCCACGGACGGTGATTTTAACGTCGGCATCGATAGCCCTGAGGCGCTGAAGACCTACATCGCGGACAAGCGGGATAGCGGCACTTACCTCAGCGTTTTGGGCTTTGGTCGTGACAATCTTGATGACGCGACCATGCAGGCGCTCGCGCAAAACGGCAACGGCATCGCGGCCTTTATCGACACGTTGTCAGAGGCGCAAAAGGTGTTGGTGGACCAGTTGACAGGGGCGCTGTTCCCGATTGCGGGGGACGTGAAAGTGCAGGTCGAATTCAACCCCGCCGCCGTCGCCGAATACCGTCTGATCGGTTATGAGACGCGGAGTCTGCGCCGTGAGGATTTTAACAATGACACGGTGGATGCAGGCGACCTAGGGGCGGGCCATTCGGTGACCGCGATTTATGAAGTGACACCTAAGGGCAGCGACGCCGTACTCAACGATCCGCTGCGCTATCAGGCGGCAGAGGTGAGCGGTGATGCGGCTGAACTCGGCTTCTTGAAGCTGCGCTATAAGGAACCTGGTGAGGACGTGAGCAAGCTGTTGGAAGTGCAAATTGCACAAGGCACTGCGACCAATTCAGAGGCGCAATTTGCTTCCGCAATCGCGGGTTTCGGCCAGCTTCTAAGCGGGTCCGATTATTTGGGCGATTGGGGCTATGCACAAGCGATTGATCTGGCCACTGCGAACCGTGGGGCTGATGCCTTTGGCTACCGTACAGAGGCCGTGCAACTGATGCGTTTGGCGAAGAGCCTATCAGGGCAATGATGGGTTAAAACCCATCCTACTTGATCCAGCCTAAACTCAACTCGGTGCGATCAGCGGGGATGTATTCGCCGCTGATCCAGCCATTGTAGCCGTCCTTTTTCAACTGCGCAAAAAACGCGTCAAAGTCGATATCACCTTGGTCTGGTGCTGTACGGTGCGGCGTTTGCCCTACCTGCACATGCACCACCACATCGCGGACACGTCCCCAAGTGCCCAACACATCGCCCGTGATTTTCTGCGCGTGATAGGCGTCGAATTGTAGGCGTAAGTTCGGCGCATTTACCTCTTCGACAATCGCCTTGCCCTCGTCGAAATTGCACAAGAAATAACCGGGCATGTCGTCGCGATTAATCGGCTCAATCGTCAGGCTTTGACTGGGTGCCTCTGCCGCAGCCCAACGCAAATTATCAACAAAACAGGCCCGCGCCTCTGCCCCCTCGGCAGCCCCCGCCATGATATGCAAATGCTGCGCGCCCAGTGCCTTTGCGTATCGCGCGGCCCGCTTGAAATCTTGCTGAAACCGCGAGCCGACAACGGCGGCAAAGCCCCGTTCGCCCCCTGTATAATTAGGCGGTGGGCAGTTGATCAGCGCCAGCGGCAATTCATTGCGCGCCATCATGTCGAGCATATCAGGCACCGCAACATCGTATGGAAATAGCACCTCCACCGCGTCAAACCCTGCCTGCTTCGCCGCTCCGAACCGTTCCAAGAACGGCAGCTCTGTAAACAACATCGTCAGGTTCGCGCAGGTCTTCATGCATGCAACTCCGCCGCTGGAATGATCGGGAAGAACGCCCCCTTGGACATCACGCCAAACCAAAGCACACCTTCGACATCTTGCTCTTCTCCAATTTCGACGAGCCTGTAAAACGACTTGCGGTCAATCAGCGCCTCAAGGTTCGCGCGCACCAAAACGTAGGGCGCGGGCTCCCCCGTTTCGGGGTCACGCACCACGCGGATCGGCGCATCTGGCCCCGCCTCCACGAAATCGCCAGCATTGGTTTCAAACACCAGCGCGTCACCTTTGCGGTTGAAATCCACCGCCACAAACGGCGCATCATCAACCGTAATTCCGACCTTCTCGACAGGGGTCACGAGGAAGTAATCATCGCCATCACGGCGTAGAATCGTCGAGAAGAGCTTGACCAGTTCGGGCCGTCCAATCGGCGTACCAAGATAAAACCACGTCCCGTCCCGTGCAATCCGCATATCCAGATCGCCGCAAAACTGCGGATTCCACAGATGCACTGGCGGCAAACCGCCTTTTTTCGCCGCTCGCGCAGCAGTTGCGATACTTTCGGCACTCGGAGTAACGATCTTTTGTTCTGACATTGTTTTTCCCATTGGGGTCATCGCGCTAATCTGTTGTTATAAGCATATAGGCGTAACAGGAGCATTGTCATGGTAAACCCCGATCAATTGGTCACCGATATCGAAAAACTAGGGACCAAATTGGCCGCAGCCCGTGCCAGCATCGGCAAACGGTTCATCGGGCAGCCCCGCGTCGTTGATCTGACCCTCACTGCGTTGATCTGTGGCGGACATGCGGTTTTGGTTGGTTTGCCCGGTTTGGGAAAGACCCGCCTTGTCGATACGCTCTCTACAGTGATGGGCCTGCACGGCAATCGCATTCAGTTCACCCCCGACCTGATGCCTGCCGATATCTTGGGCTCCGAAATTCTTGATACCGCCAAAGACGGCTCTCGTGCGTTTCGTTTTGTCGAAGGTCCGGTGTTCTGCCAGCTTTTGATGGCCGACGAGATTAACCGCGCCTCGCCGCGTACCCAGTCCGCGCTTTTGCAAGCGATGCAGGAAAAGGAAGTCACGATTGCGGGCGAACACCGCCCCCTTGGTGTGCCGTTCCACGTTTTGGCCACGCAAAACCCGATTGAGCAAGAGGGCACCTATCCGTTGCCAGAAGCGCAACTTGACCGCTTTCTTGTGCAAATCGACGTGCCCTACCCTGACCGCGCCACCGAGCGTGACATTCTAATCGCCACGACTGGCACGGAAGAGGAAGAAGCCACGCAAGTCTTCACCGCAGCCGAATTGCTAGAGGCGCAGACGATCCTGCGCCGTATGCCTGTCGGCGATAATATCGTTGAGATGATCCTCGATCTGGTTCGCGCGTGCCGCCCTGACGAGAGTGCATCCGACATCGTGCGCAATGCGGTAAGCTGGGGACCGGGGCCACGTGCGGCCCAAGCGCTGATGCTCACCGTCCGTGCACAAGCGCTACTCGAAGGCCGCCTCGCCCCCTCCGCCGAGGACGTCATGGCAATGGCTGTGCCTGTTCTCGAACACCGTATGGCGCTGTCATTTGCGGCCCGCGCACGTGGTGAAACCGTGACCAGCATCATCAACGCTGTCGCAGCTGAGATCACCAAGGTAAAGGCCGCCGCCGCGTGACAACTTCGCTCGATCTCCGCAGTCAGGCCGAAATCGCCGCCAGCACGCTGCCCGCCCTTTTGGCGGGGGCAGAACATTTGGCAACGACGGTTCTGTTGGGCGATCACGGACGCAGACGCGCGGGTATGGGCGATACGTTTTGGCAATACCGCACGGCCCAAGCGGGCGACGATTTACGCAGCATCGACTGGCGCAGGTCGGCGCGTGCCGACACAAACTTTGTCGCTGACAAGGAATGGCAGATCGCGCAGTCGGTGATGATTTGGGTAGACCAATCGGCCTCGATGTCTTTCGCTTCCGCCGACAATCTGCCCAGCAAATCCACCCGCGCGCGCACTGTCGCACTTGCGACCGCGATCCTGCTGATCCGTGGCGGCGAACGTGTCGGCCTCACTGGCGAAACACTCCCGCCGCGTCGCGGGGGATCCCAAATCACCAAGCTTGCGAATATCCTCTCGCAAGACGAGACCGCCGACTACGGCACGCCCGAAACCTCTGGCATGTTGCCCCATTCACGTGCGCTGTTTGTCTCTGACTTCATGGGCAACATCGAC
>ERZ767310.834-NODE-834-length-18190-cov-4.442625_pt1 | contig 18190 bp, 17 predicted proteins | sample MGYA00374954_ERZ767310 | MGnify/ENA primary metagenome ERZ767310 (study PRJEB28948, sample SAMN06267188) | marine metagenome | isolation source: Columbia River Estuary | place: USA:Columbia River Estuary, USA | collected 2013-07-23 ...
ATTTCTCTGCGAGTTCCAATACAGCCGTGTATGAAGAAACGGTTTTAGAAAAGCCTGTGATTGGAACTCGCAGAGAAATTGATGTCGTACAGGTCCTTCTGCAAGTCATATTCCGATTGAACGTCTTCACTAACAGGAGACGCTTTTACATCTTTTCCTTCGCGGCGTTTGTTTCGGTTATTGCGGTTGCGGCCACGGTTATTCCTATTTCCTCCGGCACCTTCTTCCTTCGCACCGCTTTCTGAAGCTTTTACCTCACCTGATTTTGCGGGATCGCTTGATGCCGCTTGACCTTCGCCTTCCTTTTTACCGCGGTTACGGTTTCTATTTCTACCGCCACGACTTCTTCTCCGTTCATTGCCGTCTTTATTCTGGCCTTCGGGAGTATTGGGTTTGTTCGGTGTATTTTCTTTAGCGTCACTCATAGTGTTACTTCAGGTTGTTTATGAAGTCAAAAAGTAAACGGACTCCGATCCCGGTTCCGCCTTCGACTTGGTAGCCGGCGCGCGATTTTAAAAATGCGGGACCAGCGATATCCAAGTGAATGTAAGGATAATCGGTGAAGTGCTCTAGGAATTTACCCGCAGTGATGGCTCCGGCTTCGGCGCCACCGATATTTTTCATATCCGCAATGGGGCTTTTTAGTAAATCCTTGTATTCATCCCAGAACGGAAATTCCACCACCCGCTCGTGTGTGCGGTAGCCGCTCTCTTGAAGCGCTAGCATGCGCTCCTTTGGTGCATTACCCATTCCTACGATTGCATAGCGACCTATCGCTCTTGCGGCCGCCCCTGTCAAAGTAGCGAGGTCAATGACTAATTCGGGATTGTAGCGTTTGGCATAGACCAAAGCATCCGATAGAATTAATCGGCCTTCGGCATCGGTATTCATGACCTCTACGCTTGTACCGTCCGAAATAGTAATAACGTCACCAGGCGTCACTGCGTTGCCCCCGGGGCGGTTGTCTGTAGCAGGCACGAGTCCTATAATGTGTACCGGAAGATTGGCTTCTGCGGCCGCGCTCATTGCCCCAATAACAGCTGCGGCACCACCCATATCAGATTTCATATCGTCCATGAAGTTAGACGGCTTGAGGCTCAAACCACCAGTATCATAGACTACCCCCTTACCAACCAGTACCAACGGCTTTTCATTGGTAGCATGCTTGGGTTTGTGCTCCATGATGATGAAAACGGGAGGCTCTGTGGAACCGTAATTAACGGCCAACAATCCGCCCATCTTTAGGCTTTCAATTTGTTTTTTCTCGAGCACTTCTATTGAAAAGCCGTGACGTTTGCTCGCTTCTTTTGCTTGTTTCGCAAGATCAGTGGCCGTTAAATCGATAACGGGCGTATTGACCAATTCACGCGCAAAAAGCGTTCCCATAGCCGCAATAGCAATAGGAGCTAGCGCTTGTTCATCTTCTTTTGAAACGAACAATTGGGCCATAGCATTTTTGCGTTTATGGCTGTCTGAGAAGTAGCGGAGGAATTGGTAATTGCCCAGGATGGCTCCTTCAGCGACATGCGGCACATGTGCGCCTAATATGGCAATGCGGTCTAGATGAGCTGCATTCGCCTTAAGGACCAATTTATTCCCGGCTTGGCGCATCTTTTCTGCACGCGCATCAGCATCTATACTCTTTCCTAGCTTATACACCCAAGCAGAATCTGTGCCTGCTTGAACTTCCAGCCATTGTTCTTCAAACTTTTCGCCCAGCGCACGAACGCGATCGAGTTGTGCCTGGTTTAAATGTTGAGAAAGTTCTTTTGTATCGGTATAAACAATAGCCATGCTGCCATTGTAATCAGGGGTGTATGTGGTGATTTTCATTGCTTCATTCATTTAGTGTCAAATGTACTATTTTAACCAACCACAAAGAACCCTTCATGTTTACTGGAATTATTGAAAAATTAGGCAAGGTTGCTAAGGTCGAAAAGAACGGCGGAAACCTTGAGTTGTATGTCGCTTCAGACCTCGCTAGCGAGTTAAAAATAGATCAAAGTGTTGCGCACAACGGTATTTGTTTGACCGTGGTAGAAATTTTTGGCGACCGAACCTATCGCGTAACGGCCATAGAGGAGACCATCGCTAAAACCGCTATTGGGGATTTACAAGAAGGCGATCCCATAAACCTTGAACGGTGTATGACCATGGGCGCGCGTTTGGATGGCCACATTGTTCAGGGTCACGTGGATCAAATAGGTGAATGTACTTCCATAAAAGAGGAAGACGGATCGTGGATTTTTTCATTTTCCTACGACCCATCCCTTGGCAATGTTACGGTAGAAAAAGGGTCCATTACGGTGAACGGAACATCACTTACTGTAGTCGATTCCGTAGCGGGAGGTTTTAGTGTTGCCATCATCCCTTACACTTATGAGCACACGGTGTTTCATCATTTAAAAGTGGGCGATCGCATTAATTTGGAATTCGACATTATCGGAAAATATGTCGCCCGAATGCTTAGCGGTTATAAAAAGTGAGAACGGTCCGCTACATTGGCGTCTTAGACGATGAAATTATAGCGGTTCGGGGAATGGTTTTTCAATTGGAAAAACTGTTGCCTAATGCTGAGGTTAAGGGGTTTACTCAATATCGAGAATTTGAATTATGGTGTGAAAACAACACGCCCGAATTGGTTTTTTTAGATATGGAAATGCCCCAAGCCATGGGACTCAATGTTGCGAAAAGAATACAGGCTGACGTGGGAAATATTGTATTTGTCACTGCACATTCGCACTACAGTTTAGAGGCTTTTGAAACGGCAGTAGACTATATTCTTAAACCGATTTCTCCGAAACGTTTGCAGCAAGCCCTCGCGAAAGTAGAAGCTCTAGTTCCTGTGAAGGCGCGACAAGCACAAAAGATTAAGCTGCTGTTAAAAGGCACGTTTCGCGAATTTCCAGAGACAGATATTGCTTACTTGCGTGGACAACGCAATTATACGGAAGTGGTGTTGACCAATGGCGAACACCATTTAATTGCACGCACGCTGAAAAGCTTTACTGATGCGATGAGTGATGCCTTTGTCCGCATTCACAAAAGTATCGTGGTTCAACGCGCGTTGATTGTAAAGATCCAGACCAGCAATCCTCCATTTGTTCTTCTTCAAGACGGGACACAGCTGGACGCTGCTAAGGCACGCTTCAAAACCTTGGATAGCGATGAATAAGTGTCTATTTCTTGCGGTGTTCGCAGTGCTCTGGTCGGGGTGTTCGCGGTCGGAACAAGCGGGTGTGCCAAACAGCATATACGAGGCCTTTGCTATACATCCTGATTCTGCTAGATTCGAATCATTGATGCTAGATTTGGTTGAGAGTGGTGATCAGACCGAAGAAGCTTGGGGGGCCTATTTTGTGGCGCGCGACATAGTAAGAAACGGCGTAAGTTTTGATGCGATAACTTATTTAGAGCGAGCAGAATTACTTTTCCGCGCAACGAAAAACAGTGAGGGAATCAAACGCGTTTTATTGCTGAAGGCTCATGCCTATTGGGCACTGGGTGGTGGTGAGGAAATTTTATCCATTGCTGAAGAAACCATGCGCATGCGTGAAAGCAATTCTAAATCGTGGGCCACGGCTGCAGGAAATTACACGACTTATTTGTTGGACTACGGACGCTATGAAGAAGTATTGGTGTATAGCGATTCTGTTTTGGCTATATGTCGCAAAACCGATGGAGGAATCAACCCGAGCGAAGCGTATGCTGTGCGCGCAGAGGCTTTGCAGCAGCTCGGCAGAGATGCTGCTGCTGTGGATACGCTCATTACAAGAGCGCTTGAATTGATAGACGGAACTATCCCCGATATAGACAAAAAGAACATTTATTTAAGAGCGTTGAATTTAAATGCTCTGGATCAACCTGCCCTTGCACGCTGTATTCAATTTGCTCATGCGAAGGAGTTTTGGTCCCTTGAGGCTGAAGCTAGAGGGAAGTGGACCGATTACGCTTTGTTGGGCGAAACTTCTGAAACAGCTTTGAAGGCTGAGGTGCTCGCGAACAAGAGGGCACTGGCCGCTGTGAATGAAGGTCAGAGTAAGTTTTTAGCCTTTGAATTGGCCCGTGGGCGCAGCGAAATATTGAGGTACCAACGCGAGTCCAAATTGCGGAAAACGGCCTTAGCTGTGACAGTACTTTTGTTTATCACAGTACTTATAGGCATTCTAGTAAACTACAGGAGCCGCATGGCGACTGCTCGTGCGAAGTTAAGCCAACAGGAAGCAGAATTGGCCTTAGAGAATTACAAGAACACTATTCGTCCCCATTTCCTCTTCAACCAATTAAACAATGTCAGTGCTTTTCTCAACCAGGAACTCATTGAGCAAGCTCAAGATTATTTGGCAGATTTGGGCCAATTTTTACGCGCCCTCCTTGAAGAACAGGATGATCAGACCATAGAATTGGGTGCCGTTAAGAAGCAGCTTAAAGCTTATGTCGCGCTTCAGAAAAAAGGTTCATATACCAACGTAGCAGTGACGATAGACGTCCCAAAAGAACTACTGAACGTGCGTATTCCCACGGGTTTGTTGCAGCCTTTGGTTGAGAACAGTTTCAAATATGCCGGAAACGAAGCAAGTGCGTCACCGAGCATTCTTATTCAAGCGAGACGCTCAGGTACAATACTTACGTTAAAAGTAGAAGATTCCGGATATGGAGAGTCCAACAGACAAGCTGGGACAGGTCACGGGCTCTCTTTAGTCAAAGACCGCATATCGTTTAATCAATCACGAAGTAAAAAACCTAAGGATTGGACGCTTACGACGTCCTTTAAAAAAGAAAAAGGCACCGTCGTAATGACGATGCCTACATAGGAGCAACTCCTAGGTTTGTTGGTTGGTGACGTAAACGTAAGATAATTACTCAAAATAGCGCAAACAGACTTATCCTAGTGGCTGTAAACTTATCGTAGGGCCCAGTTTTGGGTATCCATGTTGCCTCCGCAAAGTATAATTCCAGCTTTTCCTTGAAGCGATTTCTTAAGACATGCCGCTACTCCGGTTGCTGCACTGGGTTCTATAAACTGCTTTAGTCGGGCCAGAACAAAGTGCCATGCATCGGTAATTTCCTCTTCAGTAACCAGCGAAATTTCATCGACATGGGATTGAATAATGGGGAAATTTCGCTTCCCCAATGAGGTCTTCAATCCATCGGCAATGGTATCGGCAGTTGTCACAGGAACCCAATGCCCACCGTAAAAACTCTCGTGCGCATCTGAAGCATTTGTGGGTTCACATCCTATGAGCTTTGCTGAGCCAAAGTAGGCATTTGCAAGCGCCGCCCCGGACAATAAGCCGCCGCCGCCAACCGGCACAAAGAGGTATTTTAGATCGGGATGTTCCTCGAGCAATTCCATTGTTGCCGTTGCCTGTCCGGCGATAATATCATAGTTGTCGTAGGGGTGAACGAAAAAAGCGCCCTCTTTTTCTTCAACAGCTTTCGCGGTCTGCTCACGTGCATCTAAAGTAGGGGCACAGAATTCGATGATTCCACCATAACTGCGCACCGCTTCAATTTTTGCCTTTGGGGCATTGCTGGGCATGATAATATGTGCTTTTTCACCAATATTACTCGCAGCCCAAGCCAAAGCGGCGCCGTGATTGCCCGAGCTGTGCGTTACAAATCCTCTTCCCTTTGCATGTTCTTGGTTGATGAGCACGGCATTCATGGCGCCCCGGGCTTTGAATGCCCCAGTTTTCTGAAGGTGTTCGCCTTTGAATATGACCGAAGCTCCTGCCTTGTTGTCGAATTTTTGAGATTGAAACACGGGCGTTCTATGAATATAAGCGGCTATTCTTGCCTGTGCGGCTTTCAAATCTTCCGCAGTGGGAACATGCTGTAGTGGACTCATACTTGCCGTTTAATTGAATTCATATTTAGGCTTTTCTACGAAAGGCAATCCGTTGCTGTGGACCTCCGCCAGGTAATCACACAACGCTTTCTCGAAGTCGCGCAAGAGTTCCTCCGTGATGTCGTTCGATTTTCCTAAAGCTGCTCCTCTTAGCAAGTGCTCAGGCTGTCCACTTTGTAGCTTAAACATACCAGAATGCCAAGGGAAGGGGTGCGAAACCAATTCCTTTTTCCAGAGTAACCAGGCGTAGAGTAGGATCTGTAGAGGCTTTCCTTTAGAACCTTTCCACAGGTCGTCTAGTCCGGAAAGACTGAGGTCGCTTGGGCCAATTGCACCACTCTTATAGTCCCATATAATGAAGGCGTTTTCATACACTTCTAATCGGTCAACGACACCATTAAATTTCATGGGCAGCTGAAGTGTGGGGTGCAGCATTTCAAAGTCCAACTTCGTTTCCACTCCTTTTAAGACGAGCGTACCTTGTTCCGCACGCCGGGCATCGTACTGCAAGAATTGGCGGATCATTTTTTTACAAATTTCCAAGGTCAGCAAGTTGCGTCCCTGATTCAGTGCACTTTTGGAATACCGCTCAACTTCTATGAGGTAGGTTAAGCCCGCTTCATACGCTTGCGCTGTCCACTGATCGATGTCAATATTCGTGATGGGTTTACCCACGAAAGGTTCGTACACTTTTTCGAGTCCTTTGTGAATGAGGTTACCCATGACCATTGCACTCACCTGTTCTTCTACTTCCTCTTCTTCTTTAACACGAATCAGTCTTTTCTGATAGAATCGGTCCGGCATACCGGTCAGTTCGTTGAGCGAAGATGCACTGATTCCACGGGCCATCCAGGCTTCAAAAGCCTGAACTACGGACGGTGTTTTTTCGGCTGAGAAAAGTTGTTCCATTGAATTTGGAGCGACAGGGCCTTGAAGGAAGGTGCGTGGATGGACGGTGCAGGCGGTATTTTTGAGTTCGTGCTCTAATTGGACCAAAAAACGACTGGGTTCGCCGCCGCCCATGGCTTCGGTATCTGTATTGAACGTGATGGTCGACGAAAGACAACGCTGCTGAATGCGGTAGAAGTGATAGGCATAAACAGCATCTTTCTCTTCGTAAGTGGGGAGGCCATAATTTCGCTTAATGTCGTACGGCAAGAGTGAGTTGAACCGACGTCCCGCGGGCAAAACACCTTCGTTTACCCCCGCGAGAACAACATGTTTAAAATCTAAGGTTCGGCTCTCAAGAATACCCATGATTTGGAGTCCTTCGAGCGGTTCGCCTACGAAATCCACGGTGCCGCCTCGTAGCTGTTGTTTGATGAGTTTTAAAAGTACTAGCGGTTCTACTTCAATAGTGAGTGTGCGCGAAAGTTGCGCAAGTAGCGTATGTATATGGTATGCGGTGTTTTGCACTAAGGGGTCGTGCTCTTCTGTACGGCCAACGTGTTTTAGCCAGCTTTGCAACGCTGGCATCCAACCTTTGGGGTCCTGCGCTTCAAAGAGTGCGGCATAACCTTTGGGACCTGTTGCACAGCGACGCACCCATTCTGATGCGCTGGTAAATACTCTGTTCCCCTTCACAATCTCTGCATTCCATTCGAGCGGATTTTCTCCAGCAGGCCCGCTCCAGTATTTGTTGAAGAGAGGATCGGTAAATAAGGCACACAATGACCGGTAGTAAAAAGTCCATTTTTCTGATCTGCGCTGGTTTTTCAGGGCATATTCTATCACTGTAATCCACAGACGGACCGTACCGGCTAGAGCCGTTTGATCCAATGGATATCCCATAGTAATGTTTACTTTATCATAAGCCTCGGGCAAGAAACTAAGCACAGGATTAAGAAGCGATTCATCGGCAAGAACGACGGCGATATCCTTAGGTGAAACGCCTGCGTTTCTCAGCTCGTCGAGGGCACCTGCGACTGCTTTAGCTTGTCCTGTATATTGGCTAGCGCCGACGGGATAGATGTCTTTCGGCAGTGTTTTCCATTCGCTTGCCATGCCCTTTGTAGACGGGACATCTTTTCCGAAAACTTTCTGTCGTTGCACGTGGCTGCGAAGAAAATGTCCGGCCTCGTGAAGCGTGTCGTTGAAGTAATGTGGGTCAATGTCCCAAAGCGTTTGTGTAGGACACGCTTCGCGGACAGATTGAATAATGCTGAGTTCCGCGGTATTCAAGGCGTTCAGACCGGCGATAAGTACCTGCGTAACACCGTTCTTACTGAGGTAAGCATCAATCGCTTCGGGGTTCGTTGCAAGGTGTCGTGCGGCCAAACCGCTGTACGCTTCACCGTCTTCAAGCAGGGAGGCAGTAAAGGCCTCGTATGTTGCGGGAAGGAGCGCGATAAAATCGGAATACCGACGCATTAATGGCGTTTCTTCACCCGGTTCTAAATCCCATTCTGCTAATTTTTGGACGTTGTATAAATCGCCCAAAACGTGTTTAGGGTTGAGCAGGTAACGGTCTATTTCCCCAAAATCGCCCAGAAGTGTTTGTCCCCAATTGAGGAAACTCCCTAACCCTTCGCTTGTTCCTTGCGGCAAGGCCTGCATACGTGCGTTTTCATAGCAATCGAAAAGACGAACCATTAAGGCCAAAGGTTCGACGACAACTAGGTTGGCCGCTTGCGCAATGAACTGATCGACTGTGGTAAACATTGGCAGGAGCGCCGTGCCTGAAACGTGCTCTTTCAACGCTTCACGCAAGAACAATTCTGCACGCTGGTTGGGCAAAAGCACTAATTTTTCGTGCAGCACGCCTGGCCCATCGATTAATTCTTGAGCGATACGTGAGATAAAAGTGACCATGAATTATTGGAAGAGATTACTTCCCTCAATGTACTCAAAAACTGCCTTAGGCAGCAAGTTGCGAAGCGGTTTTCCTTCTTTAAAACTGCTGCGAATAAGCGTCGCGCTTATTTCCATGCGCGGTGCAGGCACTACAGTTATTTTCGGGTCTGTATCAAAATGTGGGTGTTCAACCACTACTTCATTAGAATGGCGTGGATACACGTAGATGTCGTGCAACTCCACAATACTTTCCACGTTTTTCCATTTGTGTAATCCGCGGAGATTGTCTTCACCCATGATGAGTGAAAATTGGGCCTCAGGATGTTGTTCGCGCAGGTAAGCAAGGGTCTGCGCGGTATAGTTTGGTTGGGGCAAAGAAAATTCTATGGCACTTACGGTCATGCCTTCTTGATCTTCTAACGCTAAGTGAACCAGATGCAGCCGTTCACGGTCCGGTAATAAAGTAGATTTTTTCTTGAAGGGATTGTGCGGAGTTACAACAAAACAAATTTGGTCCAATTCCGTGTAGCGGTAAAAGTATTCGGCCAATGCTAGATGCCCTATATGTATGGGGTTGAATGTGCCAAAGAATAAACCAATAGTACCCTTCATCTTATTTCGCTAAAAAGTCGACCAGTAATTTTTTGGCTTCTGCTTTCGCCCGATCCAGGTCGTCGTTTATGATGATGTGGTCAAAGTACTCCGATTGGTTCATCTCCCACGATGCTTTCTCAATCCGGAGTTTAATTTTTTCCGGGCTATCCGTGCCGCGAGCAACGAGTCGGCGCTCCAATTCTTCAACACTAGGTGCCTGAATAAACAGTGCAAGTGCCTGATCGCCAAACTGGGCCTTTAAATTCTTACCACCAACCACATCGATATCAAAGCCGACGGCATTTCCATCTTCCCAACTTTTTTCAACCTCGCTTTTAAGTGTGCCGTAGCATTGGCCCGGGTAAACCTCTTCCCATTCTAGAAAGGCTTCTTCAGCGACGCGCTGCTGAAATTCTTCGAGCGATAGAAAGTAATAATCCACGCCATCTTTTTCTGCCCCTCGTGGTGCGCGCGATGTTGCACTGATACTAAAAGCAAAACCAGGCACCTGTGTCAGCAGGTACTGCACTAAAGTGGATTTTCCGCTGCCCGACGGCGCGGAGAAGATGATTAGTTTTCCTTTTGGAGTGCTCATGGGTGGCGGTACAGGATTAAAGCGTATTTCCTATTTGTTCTTTTATTTTTTCCAATTCATCCTTCATTTGAACGACGTATTGCTGCATGGGTGCATAGTTGCTTTTTGAGCCTAGCGTATTGATCTCACGGCCAATTTCTTGTGCTATAAAGCCCAATTTTTTCCCGGTATTCTCCCCGTGCATCGTTTCACGGAAGTATTTAATATGATTGGCTAGGCGAACTTTCTCTTCGTTGATGTCCAATTTTTCAATGTAGAAAACCACCTCTTGTTCAAAGCGGTTAGAATCTACCTCGATGCCTTCAAGACCTTTCATGAGTCGTTCTCGAACAGCTTCCAGACGCGCACTTTCGTGGGGTTCGATTCCTTTCATAGCGTCTTCTATAGATGCTAATCGCTCCTCATAATCCACCGCTATGGAATCCCCTTCTTGAATTCTGAATTCCACAAGGGCTGAAACGGCTTCATGGAGCAGGCCTTTTAAAAAAGCCCATTCCTCCTCGCTCATTTCAGATTTACCACTGCTCATCACATCAGGCATGCGCATCACGGCAGCAATCAAATCTCCTTTGGTCGCGGCTTCTCTCTCGAGCAGGGTGAGCTGCTCTAAATAAGCTTTGGCCAGTTCCATATTGATGCTCGAAGCACTTTCGATACCCGTCACCTCAGCATAAATGTTGATATCAACTTTACCGCGGTTTAAAGCGGCACCCACAATCTTTCGGATGTCCAATTCTTTTTCACGGAACAGGGACGCAATGCGTGCATTTAAATCCAGCCCTTTGCTGTTTAAACTGCGGATTTCAACGGTGATTTTTTTACCAGCAAATTGGCCAATGGCCTTACCGAAACCGGTCATACTTTGGATCATGGAAACAAAATTTCTGCTAAGGTAGGAAACTCAAGCCACCTTAGGCGTTGCGTTTTCGACCATAAAAGCTCACAAAATAGACACCAGCGAAAATTGCGCCGCCCCCAAAAAGCATATGTATGCTCCATTGCTCGCCTCCAAAGAACAAGCTGAGCAAGCTGGCAATGAGTGGCTGCAGGTAGATGTAGGCGCCTACCGTGGCGGGATGTAAGGTCTTAAGGGCAATGATGTTGCCTAAATACGTGAGGAAGGTGGTACCTAGAATCACGAAGAGCACCGAACCAATAATGGGTCCGTTCCAAAGTTCCCAGGGGATGTTTGGAATTTGAGGACCGCCAAAAGGCAGGACAAGAAATACCCCGAAGGTGAAGACCCAACGTATAACAAAGAGTGCGTTGTAACGGGACATGAGTGGCTTTACCAGTACGAGGTAGGTAGCGTAACTGGTGGCATTAATGAGTACAAAAAAGTTTCCGCGCGAGACGTCGTTGCCAAAGAGGCCGCTAAGGTCGAATTCGTTCCCAGAATAGATGAGCCAGAACGCGCCGAAGGCACCCATTAAAATACCAATCAATTTTTCAGTGGTGATGCGTTCTTTCACTAGAAGTGCACCTACAATAAGTACAGCGATGGGACCGCTGACCATCATAATGGACGCGTTGACGGGAGTTGTGATTTTTAGACCTTCGAAGAAAAATAATTGGTTGGTGGTGACGCCGAATGCGGCACAAATGAGCAATCGCAGCACATCTTTTCGTGGAATACGTCGAATGCGATCGGTGCCTGAAATGGGAAACAAAAGCCAGAAAAGTAAGGCCGCTCCGGTGAGTCTAAACTGGATAAAAGCCCGAGGCGGAACGGCACCTTGCATGGCATTTTTTGCGATAAGGAAGGAGGCCCCATAAATGAGCGCAACACCTAGTAAGGCAAGGTGTGCAATAAGTACTGCTCTTTTCGCGGAACCCTCCATATCTTAAGCTAGTGCTGCTGCCGCGGCTGCAACAACTTTTGGGCTGTTGCCTATGTAAACAGTACCCTCATGGATCAGTACGGGACGCTTCAAAAAGGTGTATTCTTCGAGGATTAACGCCCGGATGTCGCTATCGTTTAGTGTTTTGTCTTTAAGACCTAATTCCTTGTATTTCCTCGCACGTTTCGAAAAGAGCGCCTCTGCGGATCCTGCTAAAGCGATCATTTCATCGATCTGCTCCTCGGTGATGGGTTCGTGTTTTATGTCTTGCAACCGACAGTCGTTAAGATTCCATTGGTTCATGATACGTTTACAGGTATCGCAAGTGCTGAGGTAGTAAATTTTCGACATTGTCTTCTATTTTGCCAGCCAGGGATTTGGGTCTTGAATGTCGGCATCTTTCCAGATGCCTAATTGGACCATGGTTTTGCCTTCTTCATCCGTAAACGCAGTTCCAATGGGCTCTTTTAAGCTCACGAGATCACCGGCTTTAACTTTGACATTGATAAGGTTGCTGTATACGGTGAAGTAATTACCATGACGAACCAACACCATGACATTCGCGCCAGGAATCGGAACAACGGAGCTCACTTCACCTTCGAAAACCGAGCGAACGACGGCTTTCTCTTCTGTCGTGATTTCAATATGAGGGTTGTCCACGATCACGCCTTTGACGATGGGGTGCGGATGTTTACCAAATTTTCCAGTGATAATACCACGTTCCACAGGCCATGGAAGTGCACCTTTATTGGACGCAAAGTTGTTCGCAAGCGCTCTGGCTTCAGGAGTCATGGCGAAGGACGGTCCATCATCACGTACATCCAATCCTTGGGCTTCGCGCGCTTTATCAATAAGCTGTTTTAGGGCCTTATTTGAAGTACGCGTGGAATAGTCTTTGCCGGAAATAAGCCCCAATTCTTTGGCTTCATTCTCTAAACTGCTCCGCTCCGCACGCTCCTTGGCTTTGCGCATTTCTTCTGCAATGATGCGTTTGATTTGTTGCTCAAGTTGTTGCGCTTCGCGTTGCTTTTTGTCGATGTCTTTTTTCAGTGTAGACTCTTTAGACTGCAAGTTTTGTACAGTGGCCTCCTGCGTCTGCGCATCTGCCTGTAGCGCTAATTTCTCACCTTCTTGTGCAGTTTGAACTTGAATTTTTTCGGCTTTTTTAGCGATGAGTGCTTCTCGCTCGCGAGCCAACGTTTCCTGTGCAACAGCAATCTGCTGTACCTGTTGCTCCCGGTAAGCGGCCATGTCCTTGAAGTACTGCATGCGCTTAGCGGCTTGCGCAAAACTATTGGAGCTCAAGATAAAGAGTACCTGATCGCGCGGTTTTTGCTGACGTTGCGCGAGTTTAATGAGATCGGCATAATCACTTTTTAAGGAATCTACCCGGGCCTCTAGGGCTTCGATTTCATTAGCCTTACTGACCACTTCCCGGTCAATCGAACGAATTTGACGGTCCATCGTTCGGATGAGCTTATTACGTGCTTCTATTTTTTGATTCAAAGTCTGGAGTTCCGAAAGACTCGCCTCTTTGTTGCTTTTGGTCTTTAAAAGCAATTCGCTGGCAAGGTCGATCTGGTCTTGCAACAAAACCTTCTGACGCTGCAGTTCTTCTTTCGTTTGCGCTTGCAAACCAATTCCAAAAACGAGCAAGAATAGGACGAGCAGCTTTTTCATCACAAGCTAAATGGCGTGTTAAACGGCCCTCCGGTTCTAATTTCAGTGACTTCGATAGTAACTTTATAATCCGGTTGACTTTTTACGGTGATTTCGATATCGTTAGGGTAGCCGGTTTTTTCGTCCACGCTTTTGTATTGAATAAAGACCGATTCAAAAGGGTCTTCTATGAGTACAAAACTCATGTGTAAATCTCTATCCAGTGCGACGGTAACTGTGCGATCACTGCTAATGGAGTACTGTGTAATCCAGTGGTCACCGTTGCCATCGTAGCGGTAACGCAGTGCCTCATTCGTCCCAATTAATTGGCCACGTAGCAATCTATTTAAATACTGAAAGGGGACTTCTATTCCCGTAACTCCCGCCAGGTCATGAGCCGATCCGGTCCATTCCACACCAAGCAAAGTAGAAGAAAACGCTGCGCTATCGTTAATAACGATGGCCTTGCCAACGCGCAATCCAATCATATCATCTGAAATCGCTGCCCAAAGAATACTGTCCTGTTTTGAACGTACTTGTACGCGAAACCGCTGCTCACCGTCAGGGGTTTCTGCAGAGATGCGCGTAAAGCTTTGTGCCCAAGCAAACTTGTCTTCTATGATAATTTTCCGCGATACACCGTCACTGATTTTTTCTCGTCTTAAAGGTTTCTCCGCAGATAAGGGACCACCACAACCGGTGAGCACAGCCAAGGCCACACCTGCAAAAAGGTGTGTTATAATTCTAGATATATGCCACGGCCGTTGCTGCATCATTGCTGTTTTAATAGGGCCTCTTTCTTTCTATAAACCTCTGCGCGCTCGTCGTTGCCTAGGGCTTGTTCAATCTTAGCCGCATGCAGGTAAATGCCTGCGCGGTCGACCTCTTTGAGCAGTTGCAAAGCTAATTCGATTTTTACCCGTGCTTCTTCATACCGGCCCAATTTATACAATACCCATGCCCAAGTGTCTAAGAAGGTCGGTTCGAGGGTTTGTAGTTGGTTCGATTCCGCAGTCAATTGCAATGCGAATTCAAGGTTCCGGTCGTGTATGGCTAAATCCCAGGCATAGTTATTTAGCGTTGTAGCACTGCGTTCAAAGTCTAGCGCTTTGCCATAGGCCTCCTCACCCAATTCAAGGGAATCCAATTGAAACCACGCGGTTCCAGCCATTGTGTAAAGATTTGAAGCTGCCTCAGGATCCAGAGTCATTGCAGCGCGTTGACCCGCTAAACGAGCACAAGGCTCCCACCGCCCTAAGTTGTAATATTCGAAGACGAGGCTTTCTAGAATATCATGATCGTCACCAAAATTTTCCTCCATGCTTTCGAGCAAAGCAATTTGCCCGTCTAGATCACCAATCTCTTGACTCAATGAATACGCCATCTGGTAGAGCGTGTAGTTGCTAGGATTCATTGCAATGGCTGCGAGGTAGTGCTCTAAAGCTTCGTGCCAACGCTCATTGTCTAGATGGATTTGAGCGGTGAGTAAAAGAAATTCAATACGGCCTTCATGCCGGCTTTCGAGAAGATTAAAAACGCGATCAAACAGCGCGCGGAAGGATGGATTGTCTCGACGCTCATAGATGCTCAGAAGCACGGGTATTTTATCTTCTAACGGCACACCCTCCAACACTAACCCTTGCTCCATATGGTACAGGGCAGTCGCTGTTTCCTCCATTTTTTGCGCCATGCGGGCCAATTCCATATGCAGTGCCCCGTTTTCAGGAAAGGCATCAACCGCTGCAATCAGCACCTTGTATGCCTTCTTTGTCTTACCAGTACTATCGTAGTACTGACTCAATAATCCTCTGTATTCTGGGACTTCCGGCGCGATAGTCATAGCGGTCTTTAAACTGCGTTCGGCCGATTTAGGATCTTTAAGTTGTACATACAACCGCACCCGATCTTGAATAAGCTCAGGAGAAGTCCCCTTGAAATCTTCAATTTTAGAAAGTGCGTCTAAAGCATCGCGGAACAGTTGGCCTTCGAGGTACATACTGTACCCTTCAAAAAGGTATTCCGGTTGCTGTGGGGCCAAAGTATAGAGGAGCTCAAAGGAGCGCCCGGCCGTCTTAAAATCGCCGATGGATTTTGCACTTTGCGCTTTAATTCGAAGCAGCCAAAGATTCTTGGGGTAAGCCTCCGCGCCTTGGGTTGCAAGATCAAAGGCTTGGAAAAATTGGTTCTGTTCAAAATGCATACGGGCCAATTGGTACAAAGCCGTCTCGCGATATACCGGATCTTTTACCAACACTTCATACAGCTCCATAGCCAGGTCAGTCCTGCCAGTAATGCGGTAGGTTTCGGCTTTATAGAACGTGCCGCTTAATACAGAAGGCCCCTCTTCCGAAGGGCCTTGCGCATAAAGTGAAGCTGTAAATAAAAGTGCCCATAAGAGGGCCAGCTTTTTGTGCATTAGTCCATTCTTGAAAAATCACCTAAAGATAGTGAAGTCCACTTCCCGTCGACATGCGCTTTGTTGCCGATCATACTGTCTTTGAGGTGAATATTTTTAATCGTCGTTTCTGTCTGTATTAATGAACCCTCTATCGTTGCATCTTCAACCACACAATCATTGCCTAAACTCACATTTGGCCCTACTGTTGCGTTCTTCAATACCACATTTGAACCGATGTAACAGGGTTCGATAATGGTCGCATTTTCGAGGGTAATGTTGGCTCCGCGCAATTCAGGTTTTCCCTCGAGGTAGCCTAACATCTTGCTGTTGGTTTCAACGGTTATTGCTTTATTTCCACAATCCATCCAATCGTTCACGGTTCCTGGCTTGAATACCTTCCCCTGTGCAAGCAAAGAGCTCAATGCATCCGTGAGTTGGTATTCCCCTTTGTCCATGATCTTGTTATCGAGAATGTACTTCAGTTCATTGCGTAACCCGGGGCCATCTTTGAAATAATAAATACCGATGATGGCTTTATCAGAAACGAATTCTTGCGGTTTTTCAACGAAATTATTGATGGTTCCATCTTCGCCGAACTGAACAACGCCATAGGCAGAAGGATTGTCTACTTGCTTCACCCAAATCACAGAATCTGCTTCAGTATCTAGGGTGAAATCTGCGCGGAACAGTGTATCTGCAAAGGCAACTACAATCTCATCGTCCATACTATCCGCGGCGCAGTGAATTGCGTGCGCAGTACCGAGCGGTTTGTCTTGGTAATAGATGCTTCCTTTAGCACCAAGGTCTTCAGCGACTTTGATAAGATTGGCTTCCACTTCGGCCCCAAAATCTCCAATGATAAAGGCTATTTCGGTCACTTTTTTATCGCCGCAAACGCTCACGATATCCTCGACCAACCGCTGTACAATAGGCTTTCCTGCGATAGGAATGAGCGGTTTCGGTACGGTTAGGGTATGTGGCCTTAGTCTGGAGCCGCGACCGGCCATTGGGACAATAATTTTCATCTGTTTTTAGGTTTTTAGGTTGGTTTTATTGTTTGCCTGTGCTGCCAAATCCTCCGGCGCCACGAGCGGTTTCATCTAAATCAATCACCTCATTCCAATCGAATTGGGTGTATTGTGCGATCACTAATTGTGCAATACGCATGCCATCTTCAATGACAAAAGGTTGCTTGCCGTGGTTGATCAACAACACACCAACATCACCGCGATAGTCGGCATCAATAGTTCCGGGACTGTTCAATACGGTGACTCCGTGTTTAAAGGCAAGCCCGCTGCGTGGGCGCACCTGTGCTTCAAAGCCGTCTGGTAGTGCCATTTTGATACCGGTAGGAATGAGCGTGTAATCACCCGGATGTAGCGTAACTGGCGCATCGATATTTGCTCGAATATCCATACCTGCACTTTGTGCGGTTTCGAATTGTGGCAGTTCGTGCTTGCCACTGTAGATTACGTTGATCTTCATTTTCTTGTTGCGAATTTAAGGAGTCCGTTTCGTTCCCAAAAAAGCATAATTCCTAAATAGACCATGCCGCCTAAAACTTTTAATGGACCGGTGGGCCAATTCGTATAATGCAAGATAAACACCACAAGGCAGGCGAAGCCGACAAAGGCACCTATTTTACTCCAATTATAGGGTACCGGATAGTGTTTACGGCCCCACAACACACTGGCAATAAACATGGCAAAATAGGCAGCTAACGTGGTACATGCCGCGCCAAGAATCCCTAATACGGGAATGAGGGCCACATTACCAATAACGGTAATGATCAAACCCACGAAAGTGATGTAGATGCCGTAAACGGTTTTATCACTCACTTTATACCAAACGTTTAGGTTGGTGTTGATTCCTAAAATGACATTTGCTAAAAGTAAGATGGGAACCAGGTGGAGACCAGTCCAAAACTTGTCATCCACGAAAAACTTGAGGTAATCGAGACCCGAAATGATCAATACAAACCCAACGCACATGACCCAAGCGAACCCATCCATGACGGTACTCATTCTTTCTGGTCCGTCCTTTGTTTTTGCATTTTTAAAGAAAAACGGCTCCGCTGCATAGCGGAAAGCTTGGTTAAATAGGATTAAAAAGATAGAGATTTTATAAACCGCTCCATAGATTCCAACGCCAGCATATGCGCTTTCTTTGGGAAGGAGGTATTTCAACAATTGGCGATCGAGCATCTCGTTAGCAATACCCGCCAGTCCTCCTATAAGGAGAGGAATGCCAAACATCAAAAGGGTTTTAACATACCGCTTGTCTAGATTGAGTTGTAGTGGAAATAAGGTGGGAAGGAGCAGTGCGAACATTAGGACCGCGGCCCAGAAGTTGGCGACAAAAATATAACCTACACCGCGCATTTCGTGTGACCAATAGCCGACACTACCGTGCAATTCCCAATAGGCTGGAAGGAAGATATACAGGTTGATCAGCACATT
>ERZ767310.842-NODE-842-length-18109-cov-7.137532_pt1 | contig 18109 bp, 10 predicted proteins | sample MGYA00374954_ERZ767310 | MGnify/ENA primary metagenome ERZ767310 (study PRJEB28948, sample SAMN06267188) | marine metagenome | isolation source: Columbia River Estuary | place: USA:Columbia River Estuary, USA | collected 2013-07-23 ...
AATCAAAAGCCGTGAAAGAATCTGCTAACAAATCATCACATATAGCTAATGGCGTTGGAAGTACGATAGTAGGCAGTGGATTAACTAGTAACGGTAAGGGGACAGCATTGTAACAGCCCGTGATGATATTCTCTACACGAACATATACTTCGTGATTAGTAGGATTTAAGTTTGTATATGAAAAGGGCGTTGCAATTGGATTAGTTGCTGTCTCTGCATTTTCTGGTGTTTCATAATAAGTGACTTCAAACTCTAAAGGATCCAGTCCGTTTAGTATTTGTTCGTTAGCCAGCGATAAATCAAATAACCCAAAGCCGTCAAAGTCATCATCACAGACCTCTAAAGTGTCTGGAGTTAGTTCAATCTGCGGCACATCATTTACAATAATTGAAAAGTCTACATAACTAAAACAGTCCGTTGTAATAGTTGTGTCCTGTATTCTCACAAAAATAGTTTGCTCATAGGCTACAACATTAAAGTACTCCCCAATGATTGGGTTGATGTTATTAAAAGCATCTGATTGCGTCTCATGATAGCTAATGACTAAGTTCGATAGCGTTCCGGTAATTTCCGGATCAAGACTAGAGAGGTTAAAGACTCCAAAACCATCGGCATCTGGATCACAATACTCATAGCTCTCAGGAGTTGTAGCTGCTGGTGGACGTACAACCACTAAATCATAAGGCGTGATAGAATAACAGCCTGTAATGGCTGTCATGTCGTCTTCTATTCTCACAAAAATAGTTTGCAAGTCTGGAACTATGGTGGTGTAAAGAAGGTCTAAAGGATTCTCTCCCGCATTAGCATCGTCTTCAGAAACGTGATACGTTACTACATTGTCTTCAAAGCCAGCCATTATTGTTTCTGTTTGTACCGATATATCTATTGTAGTCAGTCCATCTAGCACATCATCGTCATCACAAACAATTAAAGGAATCGGCGCTACAAATTCAGGTCTCGGTTCTACTGTTAAGGTAAAGCTTACGTTAGATATAAAACAAGCCGTTACTAAAGGATCATTATTTTGGACTTCTTCGCGAACAAAAACAGTAATCTGTTCAACAACAGTATATGGATTTGGTAAGGCATTTACACCCGTATCGGCATCTTCTTGAGACGTGTGGTATGTAATGATAACCTCACTAGCGGCTTGAGAGCCAAGTATTATAGGATTATAATCTGCTACAAAATCTACTTCTATAAACCCTGGAGTATAGGTACATAAAATCTCATCGGGTACTTCATCATAAGTTGGCACAGGAAGTACTTGTAGTAACATTGAATTGATACCAAAACAATCATTGTCTCTCTCCACTCTTAAAAACAATGTTTGCGCATCAGCAACTTCACTAATATATTCATTAGGAAGCTGATCGAGCTCTAATAAAGCATTAGTCTCACTAGTGTAATATGCAATGGTTAACTGATCAGGACTTGTAATATCATTATCCGGATTTGCTACAATTAATGAAAGAATGTAATCATTGGCATCACTAAGAGTGAACAGCCCCAGTCCATCATAATCATTCCCATTGCCTTCACTATTATCACACACAATCAGTCCAGCGTCATCTGGAATCGGATTAAAGATCGTTTCTAAGAAAAAGAACGACGTTGTGTAACATGTTGTGGCAATGTTCTCTACCCTAGTATATATCGTTTGTAAAGGTGTTAAGTTAACATAAGACGTCGGATTTGGAATGGCATTTATACCAGCATCTAGGTCCGCTTGAGAAAGGTGGAAAGTGAGAGAATAGTTACTGGCATCATCTCCAATAATTACATTTTCTCCAACTTCCTCTAAGTTGTAAATAGAGATTCCGTCCTGAACATCATCAATATCACACTGAACTAATGGAACATCTACAATAACATTTGGTAATGGATCAACCCCAATGGTATAAGACCCCACAGCTGTACAGTCTGATAGTATATTACTAACCAGTAACACGTATATGGTTTGTACGGGCGAAGTATTGGTGTAAAGCCCTACAATAGGATTGGTTCCTGCCTCTGCATCAGCCTCAGTCTCATAGTGTGTGATGGTAAGATCTTGTCCATTAATAATATCGGCGTTAAGCGCTACTAAGTCAAATACCTCAGTTAAATCTCCAGAGTTGGTGTAATCACATTGGTAGTACTCAAAATCTACAGGGGGCACCGGCGTGTCAAAGACTTCAATAACAAAACTAGTGGTGTCATAACAAGTAATGTTGTTTACGTTTTCTATGCGTACAAATACACTCTCCTGAGTAAGTACATTACTGTAAGGAATCACATAGGCATTTGTATTTAGATCTGCATCTTCTTGTGTTGGATGGTAAGTCACGCTAAACCCTAATGGATCCTGAGTGCCAAGAACCGTAGGCGTCACATCAGCTATAAAATCAAAGCTATTAACCCCATCATTATCATCATCACAAATGGCAATATCCAATACTGCATTAGCCGTAGGAGTGGTGTTTACAATGATGTTAAATTGTTCAGTGATATAGCAATTTGTATTGGTCGTATTTTCAATACGCACAAACAGTGTTTGGTTAAATGCCGTGGTGTTATAATATATAAGGGGTAAAGCGTTAGCTCCCGCATTGGCATCAGTTGTATCTAAGTGGTAGCTTACATTAAATAATGTGGTGTCTTGAGCGCCTAAAACAACAGCTGTTAAAGCAGATAGATCTGTCTCGGTTTGTCCATTAGTCAGATCTCCGTCGGTACCATCATCACAGTTTTGTAAATCATTAATCGCTGCAATTACCGGCGTGTCAAAGACTTCAATAACAAAACTAGTGGTGTCATAACAAGTAATGTTGTTTACGTTTTCTATGCGTACAAATACACTCTCCTGAGTAAGTACATTACTGTAAGGAATCACATAGGCATTTGTATTTAGATCTGCATCTTCTTGTGTTGGATGGTAAGTCACGCTAAACCCTAATGGATCCTGAGTGCCAAGAACCGTAGGCGTCACATCAGCTATAAAATCAAAGCTGTTCACTCCATCATTATCATCATCACAAATGGCAATATCCTCTACTGAATTAGCAGTAGGGGTGTCAAAAATAATTACTAAAGTTTCAAAAGTTTGTGTTTCAGTAGCAGTTGTAATAACTACACTTGCTGTGTATTCGCCTGGCGAGGTGTATACATGTTGGGGATTGATTTCAGTTGATGTTTCAGAATCACCAAAATCCCATTCTAGGCTGACGATTGTTTCTGAAGTTGATAACAAAAATTCAGTAGATGAGCCTAAGCAGTCGTTAACATAACTGATATTAGCAACTAAAAATGATTGAATAAAAGGGGGGAGGCCGTATCCAGCAAATGTTCCTGCTGCTAATGGCTGGCCAGCATAGACGTAGTCTACGTCAGCAGCAGATGCATTTGGATCATTGATAACATCCAGGGAACTTTGATCATTTGTATTACAAACATAAATTTTACCATCCGGTCCTAGTTGCATGGCACCCATAAAAGCAAAGTCTTGATATACAAATGTTGCAGAGTCTGGAAGGTTAACTGCGGTTAGGTCAATTTGTTGCACTCCACTATTACTTGAAAAATAAACTTTTTCTGAATTTTGAGAAAATGCCACGCCATAAAAACTATCATTGGATAATACTTCAATCGGATTAGATACTTGTCCGGTTTCTTGATTAAAGTCATAGATCCAACAAGACCCATTATCAGCATTTCCACCTTCTTGATTATCGTTTTGACTGTGAGCAATAGCAATTTTTTCCCCATTAGGAGACGACTTTATATATCCAATACCATTTCTTCTGTAACCTTCTACCGAAATAGATGGGGCTACATTTGAGATAGAGGGCGCTGTATTAACTCCATTTGAATCCACTCGAAAAGCATAAAAAGCATTTACAAAATGCGTTAAGACCCAATAGGATTGTCCATCAGCATGCTCAACAGCAGTTATTTTTTCAGCGCATTTATACTCAAGATGTTCTTGAATATTTGGGTTGTAAGTCAAAAGTGGTATATTTTTTTCTGAAGGATCAATATCACCCATTCCAGTATTTAGCGCCATATCAACTAAAGAGTAGTTAAGGCCATTATTAAAACCATCATCTTCGTCAGGAACTCCATCGCCTGGACTGTATGTTCCATCAAAGGTTGGTGATCCGTCTTCCTGTGCAGGTCCAGACTCTGGGTATGCCCAGGCATTTTGGTGGTGTGGTTCGTCAACTGTGAAAATATAATATTTTTCTAGATCACCTGGTTTAGGGATTATAACTGCAGAACTGGTACTTGAAGGGTCACCTAATAAGCCAGATCCAGAAAAATAATTAGCATTAGGCATTAAAGTATGGTTAGCATCCCACACATCTCGGCCATCTGTGTAAAATTGTAAGTTCCCGCTAGGATCAGAAATAGAAGAGCAACCTTCAAAGGTAGAAATTGAATTTTGAGCATCTGCAGAAGGGGTTACAGTATTGTTTATATTGTCAAATACAAGACCGGCACCATATCCAAAGAACCAATTGTTAGCTTCCCCTTGTGAAGTAGCAGAAAAACTTGTAAGAAATAAAATAAAAAAAAATAATTTTTTAGAAATATATTGCATAAGTATTATAAGGTAACTATATGTAAGACAATCAAAGTTTTATAAACCCTACAATCTAGGGTTAACGATAAAATATGTCAATAAAAATACATCATTTATTAGCTAGGTTTTACCCATTTTAACAAAAGTTAAACAAATAAACCTTAATTATTTATTAATCCATCAAAAACCTAGAAAGTAATATTAAATTCTTACTCATATTGAAGGCTTGTAAATCAATGTTTTATGTCTTAATCTATAGGTATTTAATAAATTTGTAGTAAATAATTAAAAAGGTATTTGTTAAAATAAAAAACCCACAAACGTAAATTGTTGTGGGTTTGAAGTGGTGCCTCCAGGAATCGAACCAGGGACACATGGATTTTCAGTCCATTGCTCTACCAACTGAGCTAAGGCACCTCCTCGCATTAAATGCGGTTGCAAATATAATGGAATTTTAATATTCCCAAAGTAAATTTTTATAAAAAATGGTTTTGTAAATTTGTGTTAAGAACGTAACAAATGAATTTAATAATTGATATTGGAAATACGTCGATTAAACTCGCTGTATTCCAAATGAATAAGATTGTAAATACTAGAACATTACAAGATTGTAAGCTTGAATTGGAGGTAGATAACGTACTTTTAGAATTTCCAAAAATAAATCAAGGTATTATTTCCTGTGTTGGCATATTGCCTAAAAAAGAAATTGAAAAAATTCAAAAGAAGATTTCTTTAATTTTTTTGAATCAAGATTCAAAACTTCCATTTAAATTGCAGTATAGCACTACTGGTACTTTAGGTTCAGACCGATTAGCTCTAGTAGCCGCTGCATGCAATCAATATAATGGTAAAAACGTTCTAGTAATTGATGCGGGGAGTTGTATTACTTATGATTTTGTAGATAAAAATAAAAATTACTTTGGAGGAGCTATAGCTCCCGGAATTAATATGCGCTATAGTTCTTTGGCGCATTTCACTTCTGGATTGCCTAATCTACAAAAAAAAATTCCTCAACATTTAATTGGAAATTCTACGGATAGTTGCATTCACTCTGGAATTGTAAATGGGGTTTTAAACGAAATAGAGGGTGCAGTTAAAGAATATCAAAATAAACACCCAGATTTAACAGTTATTTTAACAGGTGGAGACACTGATTTCTTGTGTAAGCAATTAAAAATTAGCATATTTGCCAATTCGGATTTTCTTTTAGAAGGTTTAAATTTTTTATTAGAAATAAATTCAAATCAATTATGAAGAAGTTTTTAGCTGTCATAGCTCTTTTTATTTCAATATCTACCCTAGCTCAACAAGGATCCAGCTCTCCTTATTCGTTCTATGGTATTGGAAGTTTAAAATTCAAAGGAACTGTTGAAAATCAATCAATGGGTGGTATTAGTGTTTTTAACGATAGTATCCATGTTAACTTACGTAATCCAGCAGGATATGCAGGTCAAAACTTAAAGTCATTTAATGACGAGGGTAGGCCTATCAAATATACTGTGGGAGGTAGTCAGTCTCAAATAAATCTTAAGGGTGTTTCTGCTTCTGAATCATCCAGTACATCTTCACTTGATTACCTAGCAATTGCTATTCCCCTTGGGAAATTTGGGGCAGGTTTTGGTTTACTTCCATATTCTTCTGTCGGATATAAATTACAGTCTTTTAGTTCTGAAGAAACACTAGAATACAAATATAGAGGTGAGGGGGGTATTAATAAAGTTTTTTTAGGTTTAGGTTATCAGCTAAGTAACAATATTAGGATTGGAGTGGATGCTAGTTATAATTTTGGAAATATAACTAACACCAACATAGCTTTTGGTTACAACGAACAGGGAGAATTTTTACAATATCACACAAGAGAGGTAAATCGTTCTGACCTTGGAGGTATCTCTTATAATTTTGGAATTATATATACTAAATTATTGAAATCGAATTTACAATTTACCGCTTCTGGCTCCTACGCTCCTTCAACAAATTTAAAGTCAAAAAACCAACGTAACTTTTCAACTGTAGTCGTTAATTTAGATACGGAGCAAGAGGTTGCTCTAAATACAATTGATGTTGATTTGAGCGAAATAGGTTTAGAGACAACAGATCTTAAAATACCTAGCAAAACCTCTATTGGTTTTGGTTTTGGAACTCCAAGGAAATGGTTTGCAGGAGTTGATTATACTTTTTTGAAGGCTAGTCAATTTTCAAATCGTTTAATAGTAGTAGATAATTCAACTTACGAAGATGCATCAACAATTTCAGTTGGAGGTTTTTACATCCCGGAATTTGATTCATTTAACAAATATTGGAAACGTATTGTTTATAGAACCGGGATTCGCTTTGAAAATACTGGTCTGAAAGTTAATAACCAGGTTATTAAAGAGTTTGGCATATCTTTTGGAGTTGGTTTACCAGTAGGAAGAATATTTTCAAATGCCAACATAGGTTTGGAGTTAGGTAAAAGAGGAACAACTAATGCTAATTTGGTTGAAGAAAACTTTGTAAACTTTCAGTTAAGTTTATCACTCAACGATAGGTGGTTTGAAAAACTAAGATTTAATTAACCCTAATTTAGTAACTAAAAGAGTCTATCAAGACTACTAAAATAAAAATAAATAAAAATGAAGTCAAAATTATTACTAACACTTTTAGTACTGTTATTAGGAGCATCTAAAATTGATGCCCAAACGGAAGCTGAGTTAGAAAAGCTTTCAATTTTTAGCGAGTATGTAAAATCAAAAAACTATGATGCAGCTTATGCTCCATGGATGGAACTCAGAACTACTACTCCAAAACTAAATAAAGCAATTTATATTTTTGGAGAAAGAATCCTAAAAGATAAAATTTCAAATTCTGAAGGAGATCAAAAGACAGCTTACATACTAGATTTATTAAAGCTCTGGGAAGAAAGAAGTGTTAATTTTTCCAAGATTACTCCAAAGGGTGCTTACTTAGCAAAGGCAAGCCAGTTAAAGTATGATAATAGAAATCTATTAGGAGAATCAAATGAGATCTTGTACGCTAACTTTGACTCGGCTTACAATTCTGATGTAAAAACCTTTACAAATCCAAAGAGCCTGTATACATATTTTTCATTAATGGTTGGTTTATATGATTCTTCATCGAAATCAGCACAGGAGTTGTTTAGTAAATATGATGATATTAGTGAGAAAATTGACTTTGAAGTCAAAAATTACACTAACAAACGGAATGCTTTTTTAGACCAGGATGGTGAAGTTATAGAATTAAGTAGAAAAGATAACTCAAGATTGAAGTCTTACAATAGCTACTTAAAAGCATACAACCAAATAGCTGGGAGTATTGATACAAAACTGGGTACAAGGGCTAATTGTGAGAATTTAGTACCATTATACGCAAGAGATTTTGAGGAGTTCAAAAGTGATGGCATATGGTTGCAACGCGCTATGAATAGAATGTATGCCAAAGGTTGCAATGATGATCCCTTATTTGTTACTATAGTAGAACAAAAAAATGCTTTGGAGCCTAACGCAGACACTGCCTTTTATTTAGGTATTTTGAAAGACAAGGCTGGTAATTCAAAAGAGGCTTTAGCTTTCTACAATCAGGCAGTTGATTTAGAAACCTCGAGCTTCGAGAAGTCAAAAATATTATACAAAATTGCTACAAGTTTTAAGAAAAAAGGGCGTTTTAGCCAGGCAAGGTCTTACTATATGAAAGCTTTAAAAGCTAATCCTAGTATGGGTAAATGTCATTTATCAATTGCAGCTATGTACGCCAAAAGTGCTAACAAATGTGGAACAGATAATTTTTCAAAAAGAGCTGTCTATTGGCTAGCGGCTAAAGAGGCAGCTAAAGCGGGTAGAATAGATCCTACGATGAAGAAAAATGCAAGTAAATCAATAGCTAATTATGAAGCTAAAGCTCCTCAGAAAAGTGAAATATTTTCATCTGGTCGAACAGGGCAAGTTATCAAGGTAGGTTGTTGGATTGGTCGATCTGTAACAGTTCCGTCGCTTTAATGGCGTTGTATGGAAACATAAGAACAATAAACATCATTACAATTTTCCTTGTTATGGTGTTTTTTTCTTGCAATAATTCCTTGAAAGAAGTTCAGGATTTAAATATGGCGTCCTACGGTCCTGTTTCAATAGCAGAAAACATAAATTCTAAGTACACAGATTCTGGTCGTCTTACCTCAGTTTTAGTAAGTCCAAAAATGTATAATTTTACAAATAATAAGTTTCCGTATTATGAATTCCCAAATGGAATCGATTTAACATTATTTGACGATAAACTAAATAAAAACACGGTTATTGCCGATCGAGCTGTGGTTTATAGTCAAACAGATTTGATTGACCTTAAGGGAAATGTTGTGCTTACAACAGCAGCCAACGATACGCTATTTACAGATCAACTTTTTTATGATCAAGAAAAACAATGGTTATTCACCAATTTTCCTGTTAAATTTCGCACCAAAGATTATTTGACTAACGGCAATGGATTTGATTCAAATAAAAATGTTACAAATGCTCAAGTTATTGAGGTTACAGGACGAATTTTTATTGATGATTAATTTGTATATTTACTTGTGTGATAAAATCACTTAAAATTAATTTTAAATGAAATTACTATCTTTTTTACAATATCTATATTTAGGATTTGCCGTTCTCTTTTTATTTGACATGTACAACAAATGGGGTGGTGATAGAAACTCCGCTTACATTTCTCTTTTCTTTGCTGTTCTTGCGGTTTTTATGTTTTTCTTTCGGAAAAAATTTAGAAAGCGTTTTCAAGATCGTGGTAAATTATAACCATGCCTACAGATTTAATTATTATTGTTTCTAGTCTTTGTTTTTCCGCTTTTTTTTCAGGGATGGAAATAGCTTACGTTTCTGCTAACAAAATTCATATTGAAATTGAAAAAAAACAGAAAGGTTTATTATCCAACCTTCTAGCTAAAATAACATCAAAGCCATCAAAGTTTATCGCAACCATGCTAATTGGTAATAACATAGCTTTAGTTGTTTATGGTTTGTATATGGGTGATATATTGGTGACATATTTCTCAGATTATATGACAACATCAAATCCTATAGTACATTATGTTTTTGTGGAATTATCATTGCTTACTCAAACTTTGATTTCTACATTAATCATATTAGTTACAGCTGAGTTTCTGCCAAAAGTCTTCTTTCAAATTTATGCAAATTCTTTACTAAAACTATTTTCTTTTCCTGCATATTTCTTTTATACACTATTTACTTTTATATCAAGTTTCGTTATTTGGATTACTGATTTAATCTTAAAGTTTTTATTTAAAACTGATGGAGATCAGGTCCAGTTAGCATTTTCAAAAGTTGAACTTGGAAATTATATTAGCGAACAAATGGAGTCTGTAGATATAAATGACTCAGTAGATAGTGAAATTCAGATATTTCGAAATGCACTTGATTTTTCAGAACTAAAATCAAGAGAGGTAATGGTTCCCAGAGCCGAGTTGACAGCTGTGGAGATTCATGAATCTATCAAAAGCCTAAATGAATGTTTTACTCAAACGGGACATTCTAAAATACTAGTTTACAATAATACTATTGATGATATTTTGGGTTATGTACATTCTTTTGACCTGTTTAAACATCCAAAAAATATTAAATCAATTTTACGCCCTGTCGAGTATGTTCCTGAAACTATATTTATTAAAGATGTGCTAAACGTTTTAACTAAAAAGCGAAAAAGTTTAGCTGTAGTTTTGGATGAATATGGTGGAACTTCTGGAATTATAACTGTGGAAGACGTCATTGAAGAATTAGTTGGAGAGATTGAAGATGAACATGATACAGTTGAACTTACAGAAGAAAAGATTGATGATAATAATTTTGTTTTTTCAGCACGTTTAGATGTAGATTATCTAAACGAAACTTATAAGATTCAGATTCCTAAAAATGAAAACTATGAAACTTTAGGGGGCTTTATTGTTAACCATACTGAGCAAATTCCAATCAAAGGTCAAGAAATTGTTATTGGTCGTTTTCATTTCATAATCAACGAAGTTTCCAATACTAAAATTGAATTAATTAATCTCAAAATTGTTCAAGATTAATAAATTGAGCTTTAGCTTTGAATTATATTCTTTTCTGCTTTCATTATTTCAAAGAAATTGGTATTTTCGTCGACTATATTGAAAAAATAACACACACTACAAATGGCAGTTTTAAATAAAATTAGACAACGCTCTATATTCTTGATCATTATTATCGCTCTCGCACTATTTTCATTTATAATTGGAGATATATTCTCAAATATGGGGGCTTCTGATAAGTCACAAAATGTAGTAGCTACGATAAATGGAAATGATATCGAAAGAGGAGCTTTTATGAACCAGGTTGAGAGTATTCAACGTCAATCAGGAGGTTCTGTTACTAACACTCAAGCAATGAATCGTGTTTGGGATATAGAAGTTAGAAATAAAGTTATGCAATCCCAGTATGATGCAGTTGGTATTACTGTTGAAAGAGACTTTATGCGTCAATTGTTAAAACAAAATCTAGGTTCTTTTGAAGAATTTAAAAATGAAGCAGGTCTTTTTGATGAAAATAAGTTGAATGAATTTATAATTAACCTAAAAGCTATTGCTCCAGAAACTACAACCTTAAATGGAAGCGCTGTCAATTATAAAGCTTGGACTGATTTTGAACAAACGATTTCACAAACAGGCGTTCAGCAGACATATTTCAATCTTGTCAAAGCTGGTATGATTGGAACTTTAACGGAAGGTGAATTAGACTATCAGCTTGAAAATGATAAAGTTGATTTGAAATACGTTCAAATCCCTTTCTCGTCTATACCGGACAGCGTTGTTAATGTAAATAAATCTGACATCAAGTCCTATATTAATACTCATCCCAGTAAGTATGAAGTTGAAGCCTCAAGAGATTTGGTATATGTTCAGTTTAAGGAAGAAGCATCTTTAGAAGATGAACAGGCTATTCAATCTGAACTAACGTCTCTTATCGATGACAAGTTAGAGTTTAACGAAGCCGCCAAGGCCAATGAGACTTTGATTGGATTTAGAAATACCAAAGATGTTCAATCTTTTGTTAATGCAAACTCATCTGTTAAGTATAATGATTCTTATCTTTTTGAGTCAAGCCTTCCAAAGACCGAAGTAGAAAAGATAAAAAGCTTAGGATTCAATGAAATACATGGACCTTATAAAGATGGTTCAACTTATAGAATATCAAAGTTAGTTGCTAAGAAAATGATATCTGATTCAGCAAAAGTTCGTCATATTTTAATTCCTTTTGTTGGTGGAACTCGCGCTGATGTTTCTGTTACTGCTACGGATGTTGAAGCCAAAACACAGGCAGATAGTATTTATAAAATACTCAAATCAAATAGATCAAATTTTAAAAGTTTATTAGAGCTTTCATCTGACAAGGTAAGTAATGAAAAAGATGGTGAAATTGAATTTGCATACACTGACGGATTTGCTGATGAATTTAAAGCTTATTCATTTGAAAACCCCAAAGGAAGTTTAGGAGTTGTGAAAACAGACTTTGGATACCACGTGATTGAAATCTTAAGCCAAGGATCTAAAAAACAGGCCTACAAAATGGCAACTATCGTTCAAGAAATTGAGCCCTCAGTTCAAACAATTGACGATGTGTTTAAGAACAAGTCTAAATTTGAAATTGCGATTGCTGATGCTGACTTTAATGAGGTAGCAACCCAAAGTAATTACAAAACAATGCCAGTAAGCAGTATTAAAATACTTGACGAATCAATCCCTGGAATTGGAATGCAAAGAGCAATTGTCAGATGGTCACATGAAGACGGAGTTGAAGTAGGTGACTTCAAAAGTTTTAATGTTTCAGGTGGTGGTTTTGTAGTTGCTAAAATCACAGCAGTAAATAAAAAAGGATTAATGAATCTTGAGAAAGCTTCAGTTACAGCACTTCCGGAAATAAGAAAAGAAAAGAAAGCTACTATTATAAAGAATCGCATTTCAGCAACTACTCTAGATGCGATTGCATCAGACGAGAATCAAACAGTGAAATCAGCTTTTGCAGTAAACATGAAGAACCCAACTCTTTCTGGAGCTGGTAGAGAACCATTGGTAATTGGAACAGCTTTTGGATTAAGTGAAGGAAATACTTCAAAACTAGTCATTGGTACTAATGGTGTTTACGCTGTTCAATTAACTAAGTTCACTCCAGCTGATGAGCTACCTAATTACCAAGCAGCAGCCAATCGTGTAGGACTAGCAAAATCAAATGCAGTTAATACTAAGCTTTATGCAGCACTCAAAGACGCTGCTGATATTGAAGATAATAGAGCTACATTCTATTAGTGTTTGTTTCTAATAAAAAAAAGGGGTTCATAATTGAACCCCTTTTTTTTATAAAATCATTTCTGAAAAGGAAAGAATAGTTTGGTAGCCCTTTATTTTGAAATATTCCATTGAGCTTAAATCTCCAGTTGCTAAGAAAAAGTCGCCTCCCCAAGCACCTAAGCTTTTAATTTCTCCCTGATAATCCGAAAATAAAGATTGTTTCAATGTTGGTTCCTGCAGTAAAGATCCAATGTATGTTTCATGAGTTTCGATATTTTTTTTAAATATCTCTAAGTTCTGGCTATTTAATATCTCTAAAGTCAATCTGTTTAGTTTATTAAAATCAACTATTTTATATTTTGTACTTTTTTTGTAAGCTTCAACTCCATCTCTACTATTTTGCTTTTTATTACGGTGAATAAAAAATAATTGGTTAGAGAATTTAGGTTTGAATTTTACCGGGCTTATTGATGGAATTCCTCTACTTAATTGGTATAAAATAGCAGTCTTATTCTGTGCGCATGCAATATCATATCCACTACCACCAAAGGTCAAGTTTAATAACCTAAAAGCATCAACCCTGCCCCATTGGGCAAGATTATTAATAAGGGTGGAGGAGGAGCCTAAACCCCAGTTTTCTGGAAACTCTAATTTGGAAGTTATTTTAAAGCCAGTCTTTCGCGTGAAAATATTTGGATTAAGTTGCTGTAATGACTCAAGAACTTGAAGCAATCTTAAGGCTATTTTAGAGTTGTCATTACAAGTTATTTTTAAAGCCTCCCCAATATTGAAATGAGTTTCAAACCAGATTTTTCCGCAGTTAGTAATACTTTTCCAATGACTTAAATTGCCTGAAGTCGATTCTACTTTTAACTTTTGTCCAAATTTTGTTGGCAATGCAAGTGCTTGAGCACCGTCCAGAACAGCATACTCAGAAGTAATTAATAATTTACCATGGCTATAAAAGGTTTGCATCAGGCTCTGAGTATTTCTATGGCTTTTACTACGGCACTATGGGTGACAGTATTTGTTTTGAAGTAATCAATCAGATAGGATTTTTCTTTTTCAGTTGCTTCAAATTGATTCAAGATATTTAAAAGGTGCATTTTCATGTGTCCTTGCTGAATTCCAGTGGTAGTCAGAGATTTTATTGCAGCAAAATTTTGAGCTAACCCGGCGACAGCGACGATTTCCATCAACTCTTTAGCAGATGGATTCCCCAGTAGTTCCATTGCGGTTTTAACTAAAGGGTGTAACCCTGTTAATCCACCAACAGTTCCAAGTGCTAATGGGATTTCAATCCAAAACTTAAAAAAACCATTTTCAATACTGGCATGTGTTAAGCTAGAATAACTTCCCGATCGTGCTGCATAGGCATGGACACCAGCTTCTACAGCTCTAAAATCATTCCCAGTTGCTAATACTACGGAATCTATACCATTCATAATCCCTTTGTTATGGGTTACGGCTCTAAAAGGCTCTATTTCAGCAATTTGGACAGCTTGAATAAACTTTTCAGCAAATTCTTGTCCCGAATATTCCTCATTATTAACCAGATTCTCAACCTTACAGCTAACTTCTGCGCGTACTAGACAATCAGGAACATAGTTAGATAAGATACTCATGACTATATGTATATTTACAGAATGCTTCTCAAGTGAGCTAGCGATTTGTTCCAGGCATGAGTTGATGAAGTTAGCACCCATGGCATCAATAGTCTCAAAAGATACATGTAATTGGTAATAGTCATTTAGTTTAGATGTTTTGTTAATCAGCTCAATATTTACTATGCCGCCTCCACGAGCTTCCATGTTTTTAGTTATTGATTTTGTGTCTTTGAGTAACTGAGGTTTAACTTTTTTAAATAAGGCTTCTAACTCAGAAGTTTTACCATTAAACATAAAATGAACTTGACCTATTTTAGTGGTTGAAATAACTTTTGCCTTAAACCCACCTCTTTGCATCCAAAATTTAGCAGCATTACTAGCAGCAGCAACTACAGAACTTTCTTCAATAGTCATTGGAATGACCTTGATTTTATCGTTAATTAAAAAATTAGGCGCAATTCCAAATGGAAGGTAGAAGTTCGAGATAGTATTCTCAGTAAATTCATCATGTAATTTTTGAAGAGCTAGATCAGAATTCCAATAACGTTCCAAATTTGCTTTGGCATTGGTATTACTTTGAAAATAATTGCTGATTAGCCAGTCAATTTTTTCAGCTTTTGTGAACTTTGAAAATCCAGAAACAGAATTTTGCATGAATAAATATTTTAAAAGACAAAGATACTATTCTTCGATTTATTATGGAACTTCAATTATTTTTATTGCGTATTTATATGTAAATATCCACTGATTTCTCCTATTTTTTTAGTAAACTTGACATATTATTACAGAGTAATTATATTTTTCATGAAAACTCCTTTTATCTTTTTATTGAGTTGCTTTTTTATGTTCACGGCAACATCTCAAAAAGACTCTTTTTCGCTGGCTCAAATATGGGATGGATCATTTAGAACACAAGGTCTTAATTCCCTCCATTCTATGAACAATGGAAAGCAATATTCGGTGTTGAATTTTGATAGATCAACAGGTTCAACATCAGTTGATCTGTATGATTACGTTACATTCTCAAAAGTTAAAGTCATAGCAACCTCCAAAACAATGGAAGCTATTCCATATTTTACAAATTATACATTTAGCTCCAACGAACGTAAACTGATTTTGGAAACAAATACAGAATCAATATTTAGGCATTCTGTTTTGGGACACTACTATGTTTATGATATTGAATTGGATCAACTAAATATAATTTCTGAGAATAAAATTCAAGAACCTACATTTTCTCCTGATGGTACTAAAGTAGCTTTTGCTATGAATAACAACTTATTTATTAAAGATTTAATAACAGGTAAGACTAATCAAATTACTTTTGATGGTGAAAAGAATAGAGTTATTAATGGAATTACTGATTGGGTTTACGAAGAAGAATTTGCTTTTGTGAGAGCTTTTGAATGGAATATCAATAGCAACAGAATTGCATTTATTCGATTTGATGAATCTGATGTTCCAGAATTTTCAATGGATGTCTATGGAAAAGATCTATATCAAACACAAAATGTATTTAAGTATCCAAAAGCGGGTGAAAAAAATGCGAATGTGTCTTTACACTTTTATGATATTAACTCCGATCAAACGTCAATAGTTTCTCTTCCAAAGACCTATATTGATTTTTATATTCCAAGGATCAAATGGACCAATGACGCAGATTTACTTTCAGTACAATATCTGAACAGGCATCAAAATCAATTGGATTTATGGTTAATTAATCCAGTAAAAGTACAAGCTAATTTGGTTCTTTCAGAAACTGACTTAGCATATGTTGATGTAACTGATAATCTTACGTTTTTACAAGACAATAGTTTTTTATGGACCAGCGAAAAAGATGGGTATAATCATCTTTACCATTACTCAAAAAATGGTAAATTGAAAACCCAGATTACCAAAGGGGACTGGGAAGTAACAGCCTATTATGGATATAACGAATTTGATAACGTCATTTATTATCAATCCGTTGAAAACGGATCGATTAATAGAGACGTTTATTCAGTTAAGCTGAATGGTAAAAGAAAAAAGCGTTTGACAACACAGGAAGGAACTAATGACGCTTCTTTTAGCGCGGACTTCACATATTTTATCAAGACTTTTTCTAGTGCTAAAATTCCTACAAAATATACTTTAAACGATTCTAAAACAGGAAGATTAGTTAGAAACATCTTAGACAATTCAACACTTTTAAACAGTTTGAATAACTATAAGTATTCAAATAAAGAATTTAGTACAATAAATGTTAACGGTAATGAGCTTAATATGTGGATGCTGAAGCCAGTAGATTTTGATGCAACTAAAACGTATCCTCTTTTAATGTTTCAGTATTCAGGTCCAGGTTCGCAAGAAGTTGCTAACAAATGGAACAATTCTAGGGATTATTGGCACCAATTTCTAACTCAACAAGGCTATATTGTGGCTTGTGTTGATGGACGAGGAACTGGATTTAAAGGATCTAACTTTAAAAAAGTAACCTACTTAAATTTAGTTAAATATGAAACAGAGGATCAAATTCAAGCTGCTAAACAAATAGGCAGTTTATCTTATATTGATAATAGTAGAATTGGAATTTGGGGGTGGAGTTTTGGAGGCCATATGAGCACAAACTGTTTGTTGAAAGGAAATAACGTCTTTAAAATGGCAATTGCAGTAGCTCCAGTTACTAGTTGGCGTTTCTATGATACAATTTACACAGAACGTTTTATGCGGACTCCACAAGAAAACCCTGGTGGCTATGATGATAATTCGCCATTTAATTATCCAGAACTACTAAGAGGAGATTATCTTCTTGTTCATGGTTCAGGAGATGATAACGTTCATGTGCAACACACTATGCGTATGGTGGAAGCTCTTATTCAAGCCAATAAGCAATTTGATTGGTCTATTTATCCAGATAAAAATCATGGTATTTATGGTGGGAACACCACTATGCACTTGTATACCAAAATGACTAATTTTTTACATGAAAAATTAGGAGATAAACGAATAAATTAAATTTATAAAATCAATTAATAATTAATGCTAATATAATGTCAACAACAACTTCTACAACTCAAAAAGAATTATTTGGGCATCCTACAGGGCTTTATGTATTATTTTTCACTGAAATGTGGGAGCGGTTTTCTTATTATGGAATGCGCGCATTATTGGTTATTTATATGATAGCTGAAGCTTCTCATGCTGACGGTCCTGGATTGGGTTGGTCAAAGTTAGAAGCTTATCAACTTTATGGTTGGTATGTAATGTTAGTTTATGTGATCTCCATCCCTGGTGGAATCTTAGCGGATAAGGTCCTAGGTCAGAGAAAAACTGTAATGCTTGGAGCTATTATTTTATGTTTAGGTCATGGGACTTTAGCCATAGAAGCTGAATGGGCATTTTTCACTGGTTTAAGTTTAATTATATTAGGAGTAGGTTGTTTAAAACCTAATATTTCAACTATGGTTGGAGGTTTGTACAAAAAAGGTGATATACGTAGAGATAAAGGATTTAGTATTTTCTATATAGGTATTAATTTAGGATCATTATTAGCCACGTCGGTTATTGGACTGGTAGTCGCCAAATGGGGGTGGCATGCAGGCTTTGGATTAGCAGGTATTGCAATGTTATTTGGTCTATTGGTATATGTTTGGG
>ERZ767310.848-NODE-848-length-18014-cov-4.662175_pt1 | contig 18014 bp, 8 predicted proteins | sample MGYA00374954_ERZ767310 | MGnify/ENA primary metagenome ERZ767310 (study PRJEB28948, sample SAMN06267188) | marine metagenome | isolation source: Columbia River Estuary | place: USA:Columbia River Estuary, USA | collected 2013-07-23 ...
TAAAATTAATACTGAAAAGAATATTAAGCTTTCCGAGGCTCTAAGAGTTAAGGTTATACCTACCTTAATGATTTATAAATTTGGAGAAATGGTATGGAGGCAAAGTGGAGATCAAGATGCTAATACTCTTATAAGTTTAATGAAAGATCAACTAAACTAATTTATTCAACCATTTTACTCAACATCTCTTTGAGATTTTCATCATAGTTATTATAAAGCTCTAGGTCGTAAAGTTCAATTCTACTTACTAGCCTACTATATTCATTGATGTCAGATGATATTCCTTCAATATAATATACTTGTTCTTCTTCATCAATATTTGTAAAAACTGAAACTCTTCGAATTAATTGTTCTTCAATTTTATCTATTATGACTCTCGAGTATTCTATTTCATTTAATTCTAATAATTTGATGATAAATCCAGAAAGAGAAATGTAGTAATCATATTCACCATATATATAATTAAATTTTTCGGAGCTGGATATAAAACTCTTAATTTGGTCAGACAGTATTTCTTTTTCTCCCGAGTTTTGAGCTGTTTCAATAAGGTTTCTGAATCTCTCTATATCTGCAATAATCTCCTCGCCAACATCATATTGATTGTAAATTTCAAGTGAAGAATAATAGTTTAACTTATCGGAATACTTAAAAGATATTTTTTTAAAAATTTCTTTAGCCTTATCATCTCTACCAATTCTATAATAACCTTGAATAAAAGGAGTCCATAAACTATAGTACCCATAATAATCAATTGGCATTTTAGAGAATGCCAAATCTATAATTTCTTCAGCCTCCTTAAATTTACCCTCAGATATAAGAACTTCAGATAGTCTAGATAGATTACTCCTAAATGAAATACTATTTTTTCTTGTCTCAGGATCGTGATAGATTTTATCACTTTCAGAATTTCCCCAAGACCATTTCTTTACGATATTATACATTAAGTCCGAATCAATTCTTCCCATCTCATAGGGATTAGCATCAATTGAAGTTTTTATTGGAACTAGTTTATATACAAGTCCATCAAGTTGAAGATAATTCTTCATCCATATGTATTCTGAATCCTCATAACTACCTCCAGTAAAATAGATAGGTCTCTCCCAATTATTATTTGCAAGAATATCTAACATCATTATCTGATTCTTTGTTAATATAGATTCAGGTAGATCTATATCAATAAAATCAACTATTTTATCTCTATCTTTTTCTTTAACTATACCACTTTTTATGACATTTTCTTTATCTACAGGAAGTCTGATTTTATTAGTAGGATAAAATACTGTTTCAAGAGCATTTACTGGATAATCACTTACATCTCCTCCTGATTGAGTTATTAAGTTTCTATATTTTGTTCTAGGATTATCACTTGCAACCCAATCAACAAAATCAGTAATATCCCATCTTATTGAGTCAAGTAAATTTTCGTATCTAATATAGTCTCTAACTCCAAAAGCATACTGCTCGTGTTCCATTTGAGAAGGAATAGGACTACTGCCATATGCCCTTCTTTTCATTTGATCAATATACCAATCTGTTGCTAAAAGACTCGTATTAATAGTTCTAACATCAGTTCTAAATTCTTCTATTTCTTGAGCATACCAAAGTGCAAAGGTGTCATTATCCCCAATTGTAAAAATCATTGCATCTTTATCTTTTTCAATAGATTGTAGATATGCTTTTGAAATAGATTGAGCAGTATATCTATCTGATCTATCATGATCATCCCAATTATTGAATGCCATTAAACTAGGGACAGTAATTATACAGATTATGTATACAATAGATTTTGAGATTTTATTCTCAAACTTTTTCAAATAATTCATTATTGCAGCAAATCCCATCCCAATCCAGATTGAAAACACATAAAAAGATCCTACAAGTGCGTAGTCTCTTTCTCTTGGTTCAAAAGGACGTTCGTTTAAATAAAACTTTAGTGCTAGCCCTGTGAATAGAAAAAGTAAAAGTAATGTCCAGAAAGATTTGATATCATATTTATAACAATACATTAGACCAATCAATCCAAGAATAAGAGGCAGAAAATAATAAGTATTTCTAGCCTTATTGTTTTTTTGATCTTCGCTAAGATTTTTTTGATTTCCCAATCTTAGCTCATCAATAAAATTGACTCCACTTATCCAATTTCCATTCAGTATAGAATACTCACCTTGAATATCATTTTGTCTACCAGCAAAATTCCATAAGAAATAGCGCCAATACATATAATTAACTTGATAAGAAAATAAAAAGTTTAAGTTGTCAAAAAGAGTGGGTTTACTGATCTTCAAGTATGGGCCAACAGATCTAAAGAATTCATTATAATCATCACCTGTTACTTCTCCTTGAAGCTGACGGTTTTGGAATTCATTTACACTTTGAACAATTCTTTCTTCTGATTTATATCTATCAAGAATTTCAAACTTCAAAGGATTTGTAAAGTTCATGTAATTCCCTGCATGATTTGAACTCCATAATCTAGGGATTAAGCCTCTGTGATTAGAATTAGAATTTATTTCAGAATCTTCCCAATTATTAACTACTTTATATGTTTTAGTTAGATAATCTCTTTCATATTTTGGCTTTCCATCTATATAGGGTTCTTTTTCATCTTGAGGAGCATAAATATCTGAGAACATAGGCCCATAAAAAAGATATGTTTTAGGGTATTGTTCTAATCTATAATAGGCTAAAAGTGTTCTAGCATCTGATGGAGAATTTTCATTTATAACAGTGTTTGCATTTGATCTAATAGGAAGCATCAACCACGATGAAAATCCAATAAAAATAAATAGCACACATAGTATTAATGTGTTTATTTGTAACATTCCCTTTGATCGAGTATACTTTAGTGTTCTATAGAATAGAAAGATTATTAAAAAAGCCGCAATGATTGTTCCAGAGTTAAAAGGTAACCCCATTGAGTTTACAAAGAAAACTTCAAGTTGACCAAATAATGCAAGAGTAGATGGAAGTAGAAGTTTAAAAAGAAATAATAGAACTGAAACTGAAATTACATTCGCTAATAAAAAACTCTTAATTGTAATTTTTTTATATTTTTTAAAGTAATAGATCATTCCAATAGCAGGAATTGTCAATATGGCCATAAAATGTACTCCGAACGAAAGTCCAATTAAAAAAGCGATTAACAACAACCATTTATCACCTCTTATATTATCAAAATCCTTTTCCCATCTCAGTCCAGCCCAAAATGTTGCTGATAAAAAAAGCATAGCTAAAGCATATACTTCTGATTCAACCGCATTGAACCAAAAACTATCTGAAAACATGAAAGCTAAAGCTCCAATTGAAGCACTTAAAATAATATTTAAGCTATTGGAAAAATTGTTTTTTCTGAATATTTTTTGAAGAAATAATGTTGTTGACCAAAAAAGAAATAATATAACAAATGCACTGGATACGACTGATAGAAAGTTAACAGCAATAGCAATAGATTCATTATCTGATGCAAATAAGGCAAAAATTGCACCCATCATTTGATAGAATGGTGCGCCTGGTGGATGACCAACTTGAAGTTTTGCAGATGTGGATATATACTCTCCTGCATCCCAATAACTTGAAGTGGGTTCAACTGTTAAGCCGTATGTGATTAATGCAACTGAAAACAGTAGCCAACCAATCACATTATTAATTTTTCGAAACTTAGTTTCGGACATATTAGCCTTTTGTATTAATTATAAAATTTAGTACTGACTACATAAAAACATTTAGATAATCTAATTCAAGATTTTTGAAATTTGAATTAAAACCAGGTATATCCTCTGAAATAATTGAATTATATTTTTCAAGCTGAATATTTACTTTTTTAATTAATTCATTTTTAACCATTATATCTTGAGCTGTTGGGCCAAAATCTCCACCTCGAAATGCAGAATTCAAGTTCCCTAAATTATTAGTCAGTCTAACTCCATAATTAAGAGGGTCTTGATTACTCTGATTTTTAGTTTGATAAAGTTCATTTTCGATTAGATCTATAGATTCTAAAATTAATTTTGATTCATTAATTAAGTTTTTTGCTGATTCATCGTCAGCATAATCTGATTGAAACTTAGTAAGATCTTTTTTAATTTTTCTAATATTTTCTATTGCATTATGAGCTTCATCAACTACACCATTTATTTCATTTACAAATTCAAATTGAGCTTTTATATCTTCTATTGAACCTTCTGATGTAGGATCTTTATGAATTGTAAAATCTTGAGTTAATTCTGAATCATTTACACTTAGTTTTACAATATAATCTCCAGGAACTGTCTTAGCTCCTGAAAAATCTGCACCCCATAATACCATATTATCAAGCCTCTTTGCTCCAGGATACTTCATGTCCCAAACAAATGAATTACCTCCCTTTTTTACTTTGATTGAATTCTCTTTGCCTTTATTTGAGAACTCTTTAATTAATTCTCCATCTGAAGAGTGGATTGAAAGATTTACTTCATCACTTTCATCGCTATAGTTTGGAAGAAAATAGTGAATAATAACTCCATTTGGAAGATTTGTTCCAGCAGTTAATGATTTTCTTCCTCCAGCACCTCGCATTCTATAAGAATCTTTTGGCTTATAAAGTTTTTCTTCATCAATTGAACTAGATAACTGATGAATAACAGTCAAGTCATCAAGCATCCATATGCTTCTTCCCTGTGTTGCAACAATTAATGAATTATCTTTTATTGTAAGATCAGTTATTGGAACAATTGGTAAATTCTTTTGAAATTTATTCCAACTAGTTCCTTTGTCATAAGATATATACATTCCAGTTTCAGTTCCAGCATATAGAATGTTCTCATTAGATTTATCAGCTCTTAATACTCTTGTAAAGTGTTCTTCATCAATTCCACTAGTTATAAGTTTCCAGTTTTTACCATAATCTTCAGTTATATATAAATATGGTGTGAAATCACCTAGTTTGTATCTAGTTCCAGCTACGTAAGCTGTACCTGTATCAAATGATGATGCATCAATGCTATTTATCATTAACCATTCTGGTATTTTTTTTGGAGTAACATTCTCCCAAGTTTTACCACTATCTTTTGTAAGATGAATCATGCCGTCATCACTTCCTATCCACATAAGACCTTCTTGAATTGGAGATTCGTCAACTGCAAATATCGTAGCATAGTATTCAACACCAGTATTATCCTGAGTAATTGGTCCACCAGAAGAAACAAGTTTAGATTTGTCGTTTCTAGTTAAATCTGGACTTATTGTTTCCCAGCTTTGACCTTCATCAGTTGAAAGATGTACTTGATTTGAAAAAGTATAAAGCTTTGATGAATCATGTTTACTGAATGCAATTGGAAAATTCCAATTAAATCTATATTTCATTGCTTCAGCTCCTTCACCAAGTGTAGTTATTGGCCAAACATTTATTGCTCTTGATGTTTGTTTTTCGTGATTTCTTCTTTCAAGAAAACCAAGGTAACTTCCACCATAAACAATATCATTATTAGTTGGGTCAATCGCTATATGACCAGATTCTCCTCCTGCAGTTCTTTCCCAATCATCTTCACCTATGCTATATCCAAGGCTTCTATGATTTACCCTTTGTGTTGAATTATCTTGTTGTGCTACATAAATTCTGTAAGGAAATGAATTGTCAGTTGTAACTCTGTAGTACTGAGCAGTAGGTTGGTTGTAATAAGTACTCCATGTTTCACCTTTATCATAAGAAACCTGAGCACCGCCATCATCACCAATTATCAATCTATTATTGTCTTCTGGTGCGATCCATAAATCATGATGATCTCCATGAGGTGCATTGGATGATTTAAAAGTTTTACCACCATCATCAGAATAATGATAAGCAACATTCATCACATAGACTCCATCAATATCTTGAGTGTCAGCATATATTTTAGAATAATACCAAGCTCTTTGTCTTAATGATCTACTACTATTTGTGTAAATCCAATTTTTTCCACCATCATCAGATCTATAAACTCCACCTTTTTCCTGATTCTCAACAATTGCCCATACTCTTTCAGAATTTACAGGTGATACAGTAACCCCAATTACACCTAATATTCCAGATGGGAATCCTGAATTTGTACTAATTTTTGTCCAATTTTCTCCATTATCAATACTTTTCCAAAGATCAGAGCCATCACCACCACTACTTAAACTCGAAGGTGTTCTTTGAACTCTCCAAGTTGAGGCATAAAGTACCCTTGAATTATTTGGGTCTAACACAATTTCAAAAGCACCTGAAAGATTATTTGCATAAAGAACTTTTTTCCAATTTTTTCCACCATCTATAGATTTATAAACACCTCTATCATCAGTAGGCTTATATAAGTTCCCCATTACAGCAGCATAAACTACATTATTGTTTGATGGGTCTATAACAATCCTTGGAATATGTCTAGAATTTGGTAAACCAGAAAAAGACCAAGTTTTACCAGCATCAACACTTTTAAATACTCCATAACCTGAGGATACATTTCCTCTAATAGTAACTTCTCCTCCTCCAACATATATTACATTTGGATCATCTTTAGCTATCGCAATAGCACCAATACTTCCCCCAAAGAATCCGTCAGAAATATTTTCATATGTTTCACCTCCATTTTCAGTTTTCCAAATTCCACCACCTGTTGCTCCAAAGTAAAACAGATTAGGATTACCAGGTACACCGACAACTGCAGCAGACCTTCCTCCTCTAAAGGGCCCTATCTCACGATATTCAACAGATTCATGAAGAACTTTATTGAATGTTGTGGAATTTTTGTTTGATTTTTTCTGCGAATATAGACTTGTATTACTCATTAAAATTGCAAGCCCAATAATTGTCAAAAGATTAAATGTATTTTTTATCTTCATAATTGATATATTTATAAAACCAAATTAAAATAAAATATTTGAATATCACATATAGATAATACAATTATAGATTTAAAATACCTTCATGGACACCTACGCCAATATATTATTAATTACTATTCCAATTTTTCTTGTCTTAATTATTATTGAAATATCATATGGGGTATGGAAAAATGACTTAAAGCATTCTTACATGGATACCATTTCTAGCTTGAGTTCTGGGTTTACTAATTTAATGGTTGATATTTTGGGACTAGGAATAATTATTTTATCCTATCCATTTTTTTATGAAAGATTAAAAGTAATAGAGTTAGAAGAAAGTGTACTGCTATATTTTATTGCATTTGTTTGTGTAGATTTTGCAAGTTACTGTCATCACAGGCTAAAACATTCAATTAATATTTTTTGGAATATGCATGTAATTCATCACAGTAGTGAAGAGTTTAATCTTGCATGTGCACTTAGACAGAGCATAACTAATAATCTTGGTATTGGAATTTTATTTTTAATTCCTGCAGCATTGTTAGGTGTTCCTCATCAAATGATAATTATTTTAGGTCCTTTACATCTTTTTGGACAATTCTGGTATCATACTAGGCATATTGGAAAGTTAGGGTGGCTTGAATATATATTAGTTACTCCATCACAACATAGAGTTCATCATGCAATCAATAAAGAATATATAGATAAAAATTTAGCTGCTATTTTCTGTATTTGGGATAGAGCTTTTGGAACATTTCAAGAAGAGTTGGATGATGTGCCTTGTGTATACGGGACACTTAAACCTGTTCAGACTTGGAACCCTCTGTTAATTAATTTTCAGCATTTAAGTTATTTGATCGAAGATGCTTGGCATACTAAAAATATTGGTGATAAATTTAAAATATGGTTTATGCCAACAGGATGGAGACCTAAAGATATTATAGATAATATTCCAAGAAATATAGTTGAAAATGTCTATGCCCAAGAAAAATATAAACCTAAGTACAACCTCTTGCACAAGGTTTTCGTCTCCTTTCATTTTCTTATACTAAATATTGTTCTATATATATTTTTAAATTCATTTGCTGATTTAACATTAGCTGATAAAATGGCTTATTTGATTTTAATTTTTTCAACAATTTTTAGCTTTTCTTCAATTATGGATGGCTTTAAATGGTCAGTTTCATTTGAGTTTATTAGAATTAGCATTGGAATACTAATTATAATTTTCCAAGGAGAATTACTATTGACATATAACCAACCAATTTTAATATTCCTTTTTAGTTATCTTTTAATCTCTATTCTGTTAAATCTTTTAGTGCTTAGATCAGTTCCAGCACGTATTTTAGAAGAAATTCGATAAATATTTTTTTAGAAAAAAAATTAAATTAAATTTGCAGTTAATTGGCCTATGGTGTAACTGGCAACACGTCTGTTTTTGGTACAGAAGAGTCTAGGTTCGAAACCTAGTAGGCCAACAATTTTATTATATCAATTATTTATAATAAATTTGCCGAGCATTTTGATACATCAGAGGCGACGTTTTGTCCCTCTTTTTTTTTTAAATAAAGTTAAGTAAATGGAAAACATATCACTATTAGACTCTTTTTCTGAATTCAAAGATGAAAAGTTAATTGACAGAGTAACCTTAATGGTTATACTTGAAGAAGTATTTAGAAATACTCTTGAAAGAAAATTTGGTTCGGATGAAAATTTCGATATTATTATTAACCCTGATAAAGGAGATCTTGAAATATGGAGAAATAGAATAGTTGTTAAGGATGGCGAGGTTGAAGATCCTAATGCAGAGATTGAATTTAAAGAAGCAGTTAAAATTGAGCCTGACTTTGAGGTAGGAGAAGAAGTATCAGAGGAGTTTAAGTTAGTTGACTTAGGTAGAAGATCTATTCAATCACTTAGGCAAAATCTTGTTGCTAAAGTCTATGAACATGATAGTAATAATATATTTAATCAGTTTAAAGATAGAGTTGGACAGATATTCACCGCTGAGGTTCATCATGTCAGGGCAAGAGAGGTGATTCTTCTAGATGATGAAGGAAATGAATTAATAATGCCTAAAGACAAACAAATACCCAAAGATTTCTTTAGAAAGGGTGATAATGTAAGAGGAGTGATTGAGATGGTTGAGCTAAAAGGAAATAAACCTAGAATTATTTTTTCAAGAACTTCACCATTGTTCTTAGAAAAATTGTTTGAACAAGAGATTCCAGAAGTTTTTGATGGTTTAATTAGTATTAAGAAAGCTGTAAGAATACCAGGTGAAAAAGCAAAAGTTGCTGTTGATTCTTATGATGATAGGATTGATCCTGTTGGAGCATGTGTTGGAATGAAGGGTTCAAGAATTCATGGAATAGTAAGAGAGTTAGGTAATGAAAATATTGATGTTATAAATTACACGAATAATATTCAATTATTTATTACTAGGGCTCTTAGTCCTGCAAAAGTAAATTCTCTAAAAATTGATGAGGAGAAAAAAACTGTTCAGGTTTATCTTCATCCTGACGAAGTCTCAAGAGCAATAGGTAAAGGAGGGCATAATATAAGATTAGCAGGAAGGTTGACAGGATATGAGATAGATGTTTACAGGGAAGGAGCAGAAGAAGATGTTGAGCTTACTGAATTTAAGGATGAAATTGATGCATGGGTTATTGAAGAATTTAGAAAAGTTGGATTAGACACAGCAAAGAGTGTTTTAGAGCTAAGTGCAGAGGATTTAATTAAAAGAACTGATCTTGAAGAAGAGACAGTGTCTAGTGTCTTAAAAGTTTTAAAGGAAGAATTCGAAGACTAAAAAATATATATGCCATCACCAATAAGGTTAAACAAAGTTCTTAAAGAATTAAATATATCTCTAGATAGAGCTATTGAATTTCTTAGTTCAAAAAATATTGAAATAGAGCCAAGGCCAACCTCTAAGATCGATCAAATTACTTACGATCTTATGCTAGATGAATTTCAAACAGATAAATCTGACAAGGATAAGCTTGAAGAAATTAATGTTAAAAAGAGAAAAGAAATTGAAGTTAAGTTAGCGGCAGAATTAAGGGAGGAAGAATTAAAATCTGAAAAGGCAGCTGAAAAGGCAGCTGAAAAAGATCTTAAACCAATTGAAAAAAAAGAGATACCTAATAAAGAAGTATCCGATTCTATTCCAAAAACTAAGGAACCTTCTGTGGATATCAAAGTAAATCCTGACGATCCATCCAAAATTCAAACAAATTTCCAAAAGCTTTCAGGTCTAAAGAAAACTGGAGAGATAATTGATTTAGATTCAATTAAAAAGAAAGAAGACCAAGTTAAAGTGAAATTAGAGGAATCTAAAAAGAAAAGAAGAAAAAGAATAAGTAAAGATGTCTCTAAGCCAAAAGATTTAGCTAATAGGTTTAATAAAAATGCCAAACAGCCAACTACTGCTTCTCAAAAAGTAGAGCCTACGGCAGACGAAATTAAAAAACAAATTAGGGAAACTCTTGAAAAACTTCAAGGAAAGTCCTCCAAGTCGAAGAGTGTTAAATACAGAAAAGATAAAAGAGATCAAAGAAAAATTGAGACTGAAGAAGAAGAAGCTTTACAGGAAAAGGAAAGTAAAATAATTAAGATTACTGAGTTCATAACTGTTGGAGAGATTGCAACGCTAATGGATATAAGTTCTAATGATATAATATCTACATGTATGACTCTTGGTATAATGGTTACGATGAACCAAAGACTAGATTCAGAAACCCTTACAGTTGTGGCAGACGAATTTGGATACGAACTAGATTTTATTAAAACTGATATTGAAGAAGAGCAAGAAGAAGAAGAGCAAGAAGAAGATCCTAAAAATCTTGAGGAAAGACCTCCAATAGTAACTGTGATGGGGCATGTTGATCATGGTAAAACATCTCTTCTTGACTTTATAAGGAGTTCATCTGTAACAGATGGAGAGTCTGGTGGAATTACACAACACATAGGAGCTTATTCTGTTTTAGTTAATAAGTCCAAAAAAATTACATTTTTAGATACACCTGGTCATGAAGCTTTTACTGCAATGAGAGCTAGAGGTGCTCAAATCACGGATATAGTAATAATTGTAATTGCTGCTGATGATAATATAATGCCTCAAACAAAAGAAGCAATAAGTCATGCTCAAGCAGGAGGTGTACCTATAATTTTTGCAATAAATAAAATTGACAAAGAAGGTGCTAACCCTGATAAAGTTAAAGAATCTCTTGCATCAATGAACCTAGTAGTAGAAGATTGGGGTGGTAAGATTCAATCTCAAGATATTTCTGCATTAAAAGGACAAGGTGTTGATTCTCTTCTTGAAAAAGTTTTACTTGAGGCAGAGATAATGGATTTAAAAGCTAACCCTAATAAGAACTCTTCAGGATCAGTTGTAGAAGCATACTTAGATAAAGGTAGGGGCTATGTTTCAACTATACTTGTTCAAAATGGAACTTTAAAATTAGGTGATTATCTTTTGGCTGGAAAAACTAGTGGAAAGGTTAAAGCTATGTTTGATGAAGCAGGAAAACCAGTTAAGCTTGCACCTCCATCAACTCCTGTGTCTGTTCTAGGATTGGATGGCGCTCCTCAAGCAGGAGATCCATTCAAAGTTCTTGAAGATGAAAAAGAAGCTAAAATGATCGCTTCTAAAAGAACGCAATTAGGAAGAGAGCAGAATGTTAGAACTCAGAAACAATTAACTCTTGATGAAATTGGAAGGAGAATTGCGATTGGAGACTTTAAAGAACTTAATGTAATTATTAAAGGTGATGTAGATGGATCAGTAGAGGCTCTGACAGATTCTTTTGAGAATTTGTCAACTGAAGAAATTCAGGTAAATATTATATTTAAAGCTGTAGGGGCAATAACAGAGTCAGATGTTTTATTAGCTTCAGCCTCTGATGCAATTATTATAGGTTTTAATGTTAAGCCAACTGTTAGTGCTAGAAAGTTATCTGAGAAAGAGCAAGTGGACATAAGATTTTATTCAATCATTTATGATGCAATTAATGACTTGAAGGATGCTATGGAGGGGATGCTTTCGATTAAGTTTGAGGAGGAGAATACAGGAGATGCAGAAGTTAGAGAGACTTTTAAAATCTCCAGAATGGGTACTATAGCAGGTTGTATGGTAACTTCAGGAAAAATATTTAGAAACTCTAAAGTTAGAGTATTAAGAGCTGATGAAATACTTTTTGATGGTAAGCTACTTTCTCTTAAAAGATTTAAAGATGATGTTAAAGAGGTAGCTAAAGGCTATGATTGTGGTATTCAGATTAATGAATTTAATGACCTTCAGGAGGGTGATATTATTCAGTGCTACCAGGAAGTTGAAGTAAAGAGAAAGCTATAATTCAGAAAGTTTTATAATAAAAGATCCAGGGTATATTCTTCTTATACCTTCTAATTTTGAAGAGGCAGTGTCAATATTTTTATACTCTCCAATTCTGACTTTATAATTTGGTGTTTCAAAAATTAAATCTGTCTTGATGTCCTTAAAATTTTCTTTAAAATCATTTAAAATTGAATCTGCTTCATCTAGACTTCCAAAATATATTTGAATTGTATAATAAGTTGATTCAAATATTCTCTTACTGTAGTCTTTTTTAATTTGAAAAAGATTCTTTGTTAATGTATCATTATATATCACATTTTCATCTTGAGCATTCAAAGAAGAATTACACAAAATAATTAGTGATAATAATGGAAAAAATTTATCTATTGACATAATTTATTGCATCAAATTTACTAAAATGATATAACTTGTTATTTAGAATCATTATAAATTAAATATTTGTTTAATCTAGAGTTTTAAAAATGGCGTTTATGACTTAAATTTGTCCTGTTTTAAAAGTGTTTTAATCCGCTTTGATCTAATGAATAAAAACTTTATCGTCCCCAACTAATGTTACTGTTAAAAAGAATACTTTTAGTAACACTGCTTTTACCTTCAATAAGCATTTCACAAGAAGCGGACATTCAAGCTGGAAAAAACTTATTCAATGCTAATTGTGCTGCATGTCATAAACTTAATAAAAAGGCTGTTGGCCCTGCACTTAATGGAGTAACGGAGAAATATGATAAAGACTGGTTGTACAGTTGGATAAGAAAAGGATCGCAAATGATTAAGGAGGGTGACCCTCAGGCTGTTGCAATTTGGGAAGAATATAATCGTGCTGTGATGACGAATTATCCTCAGTTTAGTGATGAACAGATTGATAATATTTTAGCATATACAAATTTCACTCCTCCTCCTCCTACTAATGTTGCTTCAGTTTCCACAGAATCAGTTGCTCAAGGCTCAAATATATCAGTAAATATTATACTAGGTGTAAGTATAGTAATTTTCACAATACTTGTTGTGATGTTATTTTTGGTTCAAAGAACTCTTATCAAGATTGCAAATGCAAGCGGTGTAAAGATTGAATCAGAGAAAAAAAACATTACCCCCTTATGGCAGACAGTAATTAAAAATCAATTTTTGCTTATCATAATGGTGGTAGGTCTCTTGTTGTCTAGTGCCTATTTTACTTATGGTTATCTTATGCAAATTGGAATTGATCAAGGTTATGCACCTATTCAACCAATTCACTATTCTCATAAAATTCATGCAGGAGCTAATCAAATAGAATGTAAATATTGTCATTCTTCTGCAAGAGTATCAAAACATTCAGGTATTCCAGCACTAAATGTTTGTATGAATTGCCATGAGTATATTGCTGATTACAATGGTGAGGAAGACTTAGAAAATGGATACACAAAAGATTTCTACACTAATGAGATTAAAAAACTTTATTATGCAGTTGGATGGGACGAAGAAAATCAAGTTTACACTGGAGATACTAAACCTGTCAAGTGGGTAAGAATACATAATCTTCCTGATTTTGTTTATTTCAATCATGCTCAACATGCTCAAGTTGCTAAAATTGAATGTCAAACATGTCATGGACCTGTTGAAGAAATGGAAATTATGTATCAATATTCTCCATTGACTATGGGCTGGTGTATTGATTGTCATAGAGAGAGTACTGTTGACAAAGACAATGAATATTATCAGAAGGTTCATGATCAACTTTCAAAAAAATATGGTGTTGAAAAACTAACTGTAGCTCAGCTTGGTGGAATAGAATGTGCAAAATGTCATTACTAGTTTAATATGGGAAAAAAGAATATTTATTGGAAAGGCTTTGAAGAACTTAATGAACAAAGTGAAATTGTTAAGAATCTTGAGAACAATGAATTTGTAGAGAAACTCCCAGTTGGTAATTCAGAGGGTGAAAAAAATCATAATAGAAGAGATTTCCTAAAATATGCTGGATTTAGTACTGCTGCTGCTGCTTTAGTTGGATGTGAAGGTCCAGTAATTAAATCAGTTCCTTATGTCGTTCAGCCAGAGCAAATAATTCCAGGTGTTGCGAATTATTATGCCACAACAATAGCTGATGGTTATGATTTTAGCAGTATAATTGTTAAAACTAAGGCGGGTCGCCCAATCTTTGTTAAAGGAAATAAAGATGCTCAATCGATGAATTGTACAAATGCACGTATTAATGCATCTGTTCTTTCTTTATATGATATCTATAGACTTCAAGGCCCTAAAGTATCTGGAGAAAATATTAGTTGGAAAGATTTTAATTTATCTGTAAAAGCAGATTTAGACCGTCTTTTGAATGAAAATAAAAAAGTAGTATTGCTTACACAGTCATTTGCTAGTCCAACCACTGGAAAGATTATAAGTGATTTCACCAAAAAATATTCTAATATTCAGCATGTAGTTTATGACTCAATATCAAATAGTGCAGCACTAGATGCATTTCAAAATTCATACGGGAAAAGAGCGTTAGCTGATTATGATTTTTCATTGTCAAATACTATTATTTCGATTGATGCTGATTTCATGTCTGATTGGCAAGGTGGTAACTATTCTTCAGGATGGTCTAAAAATCGAGTGCCAAATAAAGAAAATGAGTATACGATGTCTTATCATCTTCAGTTTGAATCAAATATGACTCTAACTGGAGCTAATGCAGACAATAGGGTTATGGCTAGACCTCATGAATTAAAACAAGCACTTCAGAGTATCTATCTTAATTTAAGAAATCAAAAATACAATGGTCCTGCATTAGGTCCATATCTAGACAGATATGTGAAACTGGCAGTAGATTCTATTAAAAAGTCTGGAAAAAAAGCTGTCGTGATTTCTGGTCTTGATGATGTTGATTCTCAAGAAATAGTATTAATGATTAATGAGTTTATAAAGAGTGATGCATTTAATATTAAGTCACCAAAATTAATTTTTCAAGGAAGTGATAAGGATATATTAAATACAATAGATGAATTAAAATCTGGAAAGATTAGTGGTTTAATCACTGCAGGAGTTAATCCTAGTTATTCACTCCCTAATGCTGATGAATTTTCAGAGCTATTAAATAAATTAGAATTCTCTTTATGTTTTAGTATGAAAGAAGATGAGACAGCTATGAATTCTAAATATATAGCTGCAACTCCTCATTATCTTGAATCTTGGGGAGATTATGAGTTTAAATCAGGGGACTATTATTTAAGTCAACCTACCATAAAACCACTTTTTGATACTAATCAATTTCAAGATATACTTTTAGTTCTCTCCGATTCTGAGAATTCTTTTTATGATGAAATTAAAAATAATTGGAGGACTAATATTTTAAAAGGTAAAACTTGGGGAAAATCCCTTCAAGATGGATACTATTATTCATATGATAATGTTTCACCAAAGAGGATAAAATCAGATTTAAATATAAACAATCTTCCTTCGTCAAATGATGGTGATTTAGATCTTGTCTTGTATACAAAAACTGGCTTAGGAGATGGTCAACAATCTTCAAACCCCTGGCTTCAAGAATTCCCTGATCCTATTACAAGAGTTACTTGGGATAATTATCTTACTGTATCATATGAAGATGCAGAAAGATTAGGTCTTGAAAATTATAATGTATCAAATGGTGCATTAAATGGAAGCTATGTTAATTTAAGTAATGATAATTCTACAATAAAGGTTCCTGTTATCATTCAGCCTGGTCAAACACCTGGGACTGTTGGACTTTCTTTAGGGTATGGAAAAACACAAGCAATGAGTGAAGAAATGAATGTTGGTGTTAATGCTTATAGATTTTATGATGATTTTAAAAGGGTTCATAAGGTCACTTTAACTAAAGTTAAAGGTGACCATGAGTTTGCATGTATTCAGCTTCATAATACAATGATGGGGAGAGATGAGATTATAAAAGAAACTTCTTATGAAGAATTCATTGAGGAAGATAAATCAGTATGGAATCCAACAGTTATGGTTTCCAAAAACCATATAGAAACTAAAGTAACATCAAAAGAGGTAGATATATGGAGAGAATTTGACAGATCTACAGGTCATCATTTTAATTTATCAATTGATCTAAATAAATGTAATGGTTGTGGAGCATGTGTAATAGCTTGTCATGCAGAAAATAATGTTCCTGTTGTGGGTAAAGAAGAGGTTAGAAAGTCTAGGGATATGCATTGGATAAGAATTGACAGATATTACTCATCGCAAGATACTATAAGGGGAGATGTAGAGGCTAAAGATGAAGCATCTGGTTTTAAAGAGTACAGAGCAACTCAGACTAAACTTGAGAAGGCATCTGCTAATCCACAAGTTGTTTTTCAGCCAATTTCATGTATGCACTGTAATCACGCTCCATGTGAAACTGTATGTCCTGTTGCAGCGACATCTCACGGAAGAGAAGGACAAAATCAAATGGCATACAACAGATGTGTAGGAACAAGATATTGTGCTAATAACTGTCCATATAAAGTGAGAAGATTTAATTGGTTTCAATATTCAGATAATGACGAGTTTGACTATAACATGAACAATGATCTTGGTAAAATGGCTATAAACCCTGATGTTAATGTAAGATCAAGGGGTGTAATGGAGAAATGTTCTTTATGTATCCAAATGACTCAAAAAGTCAAACTTGACGCAAAAAAAGAAGGAAGAAGAGTAAGAGATGGAGAATTCAAAACTGCTTGTTCAGAATCTTGTGATGATAATGCAATGGTATTTGGTGACATTAATGATAGAGATAGTGAAATACTTAAGGTTAAAGATGGAGATAGAACATATAGAGTTCTTGAAAGTATTGGAACAAAGCCAAATGTTATTTATCAAGTAAAAATTAGAAATAGTAAAAAAATCTAGATATGTCATCACATTACGAAGCTCCTGTTAGAAAACCCCTTGTCCTTGGAGATAAATCTTATGGTGATATTTCAAACGACATAGCCAGACCTGTTGAAACTCCTCCAAATACTGATTGGTGGATAGCTTTTTCAATTGCAATGGTAGCCTTTCTTTGGGGATTAGGATGTATGGCTTATACTATTGGAACAGGAATTGGAACTTGGGGTCTAAACAAGACTGTAGGTTGGGCCTGGGATATAACAAACTTTGTTTGGTGGGTTGGAATAGGTCATGCTGGAACTTTGATTTCTGCTGTACTTTTATTATTTAGGCAGAAATGGAGAATGGGAATAAATAGATCAGCTGAAGCTATGACTATATTCTCAGTTATTCAAGCAGGATTATTTCCTATAATTCACATGGGTAGGCCTTGGCTTGCATATTGGTTGTTCCCTATACCTAATCAATTTGGATCATTATGGGTTAACTTTAATTCTCCATTATTATGGGATGTTTTTGCTATATCAACATATTTGACTGTTTCTCTTGTTTTTTGGTGGACAGGATTGCTTCCTGATTTTGCAATGATTAGAGATCGAGCAGTTGAACCATGGAGAAAGAAAATATATAGTTTATTAAGTTTTGGTTGGTCTGGAAGGGCAAAAGATTGGCAAAGGTTTGAGGAAGTTTCCTTAGTACTTGCTGGATTAGCTACTCCATTAGTACTATCAGTTCATACTATTGTTTCATTTGATTTTGCAACATCAGTAATTCCAGGGTGGCATACAACTATATTTCCTCCATATTTTGTAGCAGGTGCAATATTTTCAGGATTTGCAATGGTTCAAACACTTCTTATTATAATGAGAAAGGTTTCAAGACTTGAAAGCTATATAACCATCCAACATATTGAGATGATGAATATCGTAATAATGATTACGGGATCTATTGTAGGATGTGCATATATTACTGAGCTATTTATTGCATGGTATTC
>ERZ767310.852-NODE-852-length-17992-cov-4.155823_pt1 | contig 17992 bp, 14 predicted proteins | sample MGYA00374954_ERZ767310 | MGnify/ENA primary metagenome ERZ767310 (study PRJEB28948, sample SAMN06267188) | marine metagenome | isolation source: Columbia River Estuary | place: USA:Columbia River Estuary, USA | collected 2013-07-23 ...
AGCATGCATTGAACAGCATTGAACAGTGCATGCATTGAACAGCATTCCATTGAATCGGTGTCAACCCTAAGGGCCAATTTTCGCGATAAAACTCAAACAAACTACCACGCGAATCTCGGTATTTTGTCAACTCAACAATTTTAACTCCTGTGATTTCTTCAATCTCTGTGGGGGTGTTTATTGTCATCTTAAAGCAAGGGGCTTGTGTTAAAAGAACTTATATGTAACCTGTTTTTCGCATTTGAAAGCAAGAGATGTCGTTTTCATTATTTCATCTAAAAATGTGACATTAAAAATAACCTAACTTCTGATTTAGTATTAAAAAAATGACTTAAATCCGTAACGCAATTTGTGCTGTGAATGCATTTTTTGTTTTGCCAAACCACTGTAATCTCACCATTGGTATATTCTTTTTCCATGCCGATGAAGCTAAGAATTTCTTCATCAATTTTCAAGCGCAAGCTTTAGTTTACCAACGTTGCTTTTTATTCACTTTACTCAGCGTAAGCGCATACAATTGAAAGCACCATGTGAGTATCTCTAAAAGAGGTAAAAACCAAAGGATTCTGTACGAACCGAGCTTCAAAGTGCTAAAAACAAAAACGAGGTATTGAAGAAAGACCTTTATTCCTGCGGCAATCAAGACCATTTCCCAATAAGGTGTAAATACTAAGGCCAAAACAAGTGAAATATAAAAGAGCGGCTGCATAATGCCATATAGGCCTAGAACAAATTTATGTCCAGGTTTATAATATTTTGAAGTCTTGTAATGTCTTTGTTTTTGCTTTAACCAATCCCCCAAATTCTTTTTTGGCTCTGACACAGTATGACTCTCTTTGTGGAAAACCACAGCCGTATTTTTTCGAGTTCCGGCTTCTTGCACAAACAGATCATCGTCTCCAGACGCAATATGCATATGGCTAACGAATCCCTTTTTTTCGAAAAACAGTTGTCGGTTATACGCTATGTTTCTGCCTACCCCCATATAAGGCATGCCGACTAATGCCCAACTGAAATATTGAATGGCAGTATGAACTGTTTCAAATTGAATAAAAAGGTTTACCAAAGAATTGTGTAGCTCATACTTACCGTACCCTAAAACAAGAGTCTTCTTAGTAGAATATGCTGACACCATTTCCGAAATCCAATCAGGAGAATTTGGAATACAATCTGCATCAGTCAATAAAAGGTGATCGTTGCTTGCAGCCTTTATGCCAAGCGTAAGACCGTATTTTTTACCCAACCAAAACCTATCGTTTATCGCAACGTCTACTAACTTTAGATTAGAGTATTTCTTTTGAAGTTCTTCAATTATGTCTTTCGATTCATCTAAGGATTGGTCATTTACAGCGATCACCTCAAAATTTGGATAGTCCTGTTCACAAAGTATTGCGAGATTCTTCTTGAAGTTTTCTGCTTCGTTTCTACCTACAACGATTACCGACACTGGTGTTTCTATTTTATGTGCCGTTTCTTTTTTTCGTGTAAAAGCAAACCTTAAAAAAATAAGGTAGTACAACGCTAAGAGCGATGAGACAGCAATAAAAAAATACAAAAGAATTTGCTCTAATAACATCTGGTAGGTTAAGCGACAAATGTATTTGCGCTTTAATAGAAATAATCAGTTGCTTCAAATTAATTATGAACTATAAAAAGTACCCAACTTTTAAAAACTCGTTCACTTTTTTCTTGCAACCTTCAAATTTTATACTCGGTATTCAACTTTCTGAAAGTATCTTGCAGCGATTTTAAAAAGAAGGTTTTGGAAAACATTACGACAGGCCACTGGATATTTGCTGGTTTTTTTACAGTTGCGTTTATTAGTATTCTTTTTTGGTCTTATGCCAAAGACAAAGGGACGCATGCCATACATTACCGTGGTGCTTTTAAAGTAACGGTCTTTATTATTGTTACCTTTTTCGTGATTTACATATTTAAGCGACTGGTATAGATTCAACTAGTTTTACACGGATCTTCATCGTTTTATTTTGGCTTTCCCAATCTAACGTTCCATCCTTTCGGTTGGATAGGGATAATCACTTTATCTAGATTTCCATTCAGATAAAACGAGTAACCATAAAAATGAGAAGGAAAAGATATCAAGAATGAATATCTAAACCTGAAATCTGAATAGTGAACTTTACTCTACCAAAGAATCTATATAAAGTGAATTAAATAGAACCAAAGCTAGCCCAAAGGCTATAATTCCTTGAAGCGGTACTAAGTCTATTTTTTCTAAATCCAGAAGAGTCCAGGTGGATAATAATACAGCAATGAGCAATGAAAATAATGTTGCTCTAGTTTTAATTAAAAACATTCACTTAAAGTAATCTCCTATTAGTTCCTAAAGCACTTAAATTGAAATTGAAGAATAATTAAATTATATGATAGTTGTCAGTTGAACCTAAGGTGCTTTGAATGACTTTTGCATTAAATTTAGTGATCAATTTAGGTTAAAATCAATAGTGAAAATGTACATTCCTTTAAGTGCTTCTGAAGCAGTAAAAAACATTAAAAGCAACGACAACGTTTATATCCATACGGCTGGAGCAGCTCCGCAAACGCTTATAAACGCAATGGTAGCAAGGTCAAATGAGTTAAAAAATGTAAATCTTTACCACCTTCACACAGACGGAGAAGCTCCTTATGTAAAAGAAGAGTACAAAGGAATTTTTCAAGCCAACTCACTTTTTATTGGCACGAATGTTCGTAAAGCCATACAAGATGGACGAGCGAATTTCATTCCATGTTTCTTGAGCGAAATTCCTTCTCTTTTTCGAAAAGAAATCATTCCTATTGACGTAGCTCTCATACAAGTATCTCCTCCGGATCGCCATGGATTTTGTTCTTTAGGCGTTTCTGTTGATGCAAGTAAAGCTGCCATGGAAATGGCAACACATGTTATTGCGCAGGTAAATAAACAAATGCCAAGAACTCATGGTGATGGGCTTGTGCACATGAGTAAAATGGATGCCTTTGTGGAAGTTGATGAACCTCTTCATGAAACGATTCTCCCAACTCCCAGCGCTGTAGAAGATAAAATTGGAAACCATGTTGCCAGCATGATTGAAGACCGCTCAACACTTCAAATGGGAATTGGTACAATACCAAACGCTGTTTTAAGCAAGCTAACTGGACACAAAGATTTAGGCATACACACGGAGATGTTTTCTGATGGAGTCATTCCCTTAGTTGAGAGTGGTGTAATAAATGGTAAATACAAGAAGATTCATCCTGGCAAAATTGTATCAGGTTTTGTAATTGGTTCCAAAAAGGTCTATGATTTTATAGATGACAACCCGATGGTTAACTTGCTTGACATAGCTTATGTTAACAATGTTTCAGTGATTAGAAAGAATCCTCGACAGATTTCTATTAACAGTGCAATTGAAGTAGATATTACCGGTCAGGTTTGTGCCGATTCTATTGGAACTCGTTTTTATTCTGGTGTTGGTGGTCAAATGGATTTTATTAGAGGTGCCTCACTTTCTGAAGGTGGTAAGCCGATTATTGCTTTACCATCTTCAACATCGAGAGGTCAAACCAAGATTGTTCCAACTCTTAAAAATGGTGCAGGCGTTGTAACAACAAGAGCTCACGTTCATTATGTTGTTACAGAATGGGGTATTGCAGATTTATATGGTAAATCCATAAAACAAAGAATTAAATCTATGATTGACATAGCTCATCCCGATCATAGAGAAGAAATAGAGCGTCAAGCTTTTGAAGTTTACCATTTAAAAAGCTAGAGTTCATAAATTCTCAAGTATTTAAGAAGCCCATCGCCATGGAAAATTATTTTTGTGAGTGATGAGGCTTTTATTTATTTCATTTTTCTTTTTATCCTTTTCGCTTTTAAGCATAGCTCAAATAGATGTTGCTTATAAAGTAGAAGCCGCTATAGATATGCAAACCTTCACATTGCATGGTCATGTAGAAATCACAGTCAGAAACGTTGGAGAGCATCCAATTAATGAATTACCGATTGAGATTTGGCCAAATGCCTACCAGAAGAAAGGCACATATCTTGCTCAAGAGAGGTTAGAAGATCAAAAAATTGATCTCAACTTCGGAAATTCTCTAGAACTTGGGAAAGTAGATTCTCTCAATTTTAATGCAACAATTTATTTTGACAATGTAAAAAGCACGAGTATAGATTTCTCCTCATTTAATTCTGGTGAATTGTATGTTTTAAATTTAGATCAACCTTTAAACAAAGGCAACTATGCAGTAATTCATACCGATTTTAGAATCGAACTACCGAGTAGTCATTTTAATGGCTTTGGTGCAGACGAATACAGTGTGCGTCTTTCAAAGTGGTTCCCGCGGATTAGTGGATTTGAAGATTCCACATTTTATGTTTGCCATAACAATATTGAGCGATACTCTTTACTCAATAAGAGTAGCTTACAAGTCAGCCTTGCTGTTGGAAAGGAGACGAATGTGATAAGCTCAATAGCTGCGTCAAAATCATCTTTAGCTAAAAACAATAGAATTTATTTTTATCAGAGTGAGGATGCCAGAGACCTCGTCCTCCTCCTCTTCCCCTCTATTTACACTTTCGATGTTCCACTAAACCTTACTAATAATCAGCCTATTCGGATTTACTACGACGGTGATTTACCAAAATGGAATTATACAGATGGATTTAAAAACATCTTGACTTTCATGAAGTCAGAGTTAAATATAGTACCTCCTGACTCGTTAAAAGTTCTAATTCTAAAGGATAAAAAAGCTTTTGAAAGCTCGAATAATTTAATTGTAATTGATAAACAAATAAACCCTGAAAACAGTGAATCGGAAATAGTTGAAGAATGGGTAAAACTTGTTTTTTCTGAAACATTAAATATCAATAGCGCGAAATACCCATGGCTTGTAAAAGGGATGGCGCATTATTACCGTACACTCTTTTTAAGAACATATTATCCAGATAAACTCTTTGTAGGCCCTATCGGTGAGTCTTTCGTTGGAAGGTTTTTTGATGCCGATGAATACCCTTTCGAGTACCGAAATATTTTCTTATTTCAATTTATGGCACGGCAAGGGTTAGACCAAGCAATGTCGGATAGTGCTTTGGCTTACCCTAAATTTAATAAGGATGCTATTCTCAAAGGCAAGACAGCATTAAACCTAGAATATTTACGCATGTATTGCGGAGAGAGAGCTTTTAAACAAAGTATTTATAAGTTCATTGAAGATGGAAAAAGCAGTTCAGCGCTTTTAACACCAGAGGATTATGTAAATAGTTTTAAATATTACGTTTTTCAAGACTTAGATTGGTTTTTGGGAGACGTATACCAGACTGATCTTCCCTATAATTATAAACTTTCTAAAACAGAGGACTGTTCTTATGTATATACAGCAACAGTAATAAATACAGGGAAAGTTGTGGCTCCTTATTCCTTAACGGGAATTAAAGATGGCAAGCCTGTTTTAACGGAATGGAAGCCTGGCCATGTTGGCAAAAAGACTGTTCAAATGCATTTGGAAGAATACGACAAAGTCGTTTTGAACTATTCGCATCGCTTTCCAGAATTCAACCAAAAAGAAAATACATTAAAAACTACCGGCCTATTTAAACGCGCGAAACCTTTAAAGCTTCAATTCTATACAAGTTTCGAAAACCCAGACAAAACGCAAATATTCTGGTTGCCTAGTTTAAAGTACAATGCATATGATCAGTTTTTAATTGGTGCATCTTTCTACAACTCCACTTTTGTTCAAAAGCCATTTGAATACAAGTTCACACCAGAATTTAGTACAGGTACATTATCACTTGTTGGTTCGGGAAGTTTGAAATACAATTGGACATTACACAATTCCATCTTCAGACAAATATCAGCCGGGCTTTATGGAAGATATTACCATTATGCGGAAGATTTAGCTTTTACTCGATTGAGCCCTGCCGTAAACTTTTACTTAAAAAAGCCAAGTCCACGTTCTAATATTATTCGTCACTTTAGGTTAAGAGCCGTTTATATGGATAAAGAACTTCCTTTAAATTTTGATGGCAATCCTTTTGAATTAGACTTTGCGAGTTATCAAGTTTTAAACCTCCAATACATTCATGAAAATGTAAATGTTTTGAGACCTATGCAGTTGACGATTGGAGCTGAAGCATCAGATCTTTTTTCGAAATTACAGGTCGATTACCTGCAGCGTTTCAAGGTTTCAAAGAACCACACATTCGCTTTACGCGTATTTGGTGGAGTATTTATGCATAATCAGCAACCAAACAACGACAATTTTTACAGCTTTGGATTAAGCGGCACAAGGGATTATATGTTCGATTACTACTTTGTTGGCCGAAGTGATCAATCAGGTATTTGGAGCCAACAGATGTACGAAACAGATGGCGGATTTAAATCACAAACAAAGACTTTCGATAACAAGAGTATGTTGGCTATAAATGCCAAAGTGCCCATTTGGAGGTATTTTAAGCTCTTTGGAGACATTGGCTGGACAAGCAATGAATTCGCCTGGGACTATGGCGCCAGTATTATTATCGTTCCAGATTTTTTGGAAATTCACTTTCCATTTCAAAGCAACCAAGCGAATTTTTTACAATCATCCAACTATGTTGAGCATGTTAGATATGTCTTAAATTTAGATCCAACTCGAATTGTCAATCGACTCAGAAGAGGTTATTATTAATCTTTAAGAATAGCAAACCACCTTGCTTAATGCACAAGGTGATCTTCTTCATGAAGTATAAAAGCCATTAGATCAGTAGTTGTCACAATACCCAACATAACCTCATTATCTACTACGGGAAGTGCATGAAAATCACTTTGAATAAGAATCTTAACAACCTCCTTGATAGTCGTTTTACTATTAATTGTAACAGGATTATTCATCATTACGTCCTCAATGTTAAAAGTTTCGTACATAAATGATTTCTCATCCGAATCTGTAATAGACTTTGTGAACCCTAGTCTTTGTAAGTCTGTTAAACTCACTATACCATTAAGCTTCCCCTCCTTTAAAACAGGTAAGTGTTTAATTTTTTTTGAGTTCATAAGACGCTCAACTTCATCTAGCTTATTATTATAATGAACAAACAAAACATTAGTTGTCATAATTTCGGAAATAGGAATATTTAAGTTCATAATTATAGATTTTAAAACATTGTGAAATTCAGAAAAATGCACATAGAAAAACACGATGAAAATCATGTAACTCAAAAAGATGAAAATTTAATTGAATTATATTTACTGATACAAATCAAAACAACACATGAAAAATTCACCTCAGTTTTTTGCAAAAATCACCATACTTAGTGTTTTTTTAGCATTGTTCTCAATGTCTTCTTGTGCTCAAAAAGGCAGTGGTAATGTCACAAAGAAAACATATAAAGTAGACAGCTTTGATGGATTAAAAATTGGAGGCGCATTTTTTGTTTATCTACGACAAGGCGATAAGCAAGATGTTACTTTGGTTACAGATGATAACATTATGGAAAACCTAGAAGTTACTGTTAACGATGGTATTTTAAAAATAAAGAGTGGTTACGAGATTAAAAACTCTACAGAGCTTAAGGCTTTTATCACGATTAAAGACTTGAATAGTCTAGAACTTTCTGGCGCATGTAATTTAGAAGGCAAGAACACTATTGTTACTAAAAACTTAAAGATGAAAGTTTCTGGAGCTTCGGATGTTGACATGTCCGTTCGTTGTTCAGATTTAAATATTGCCGCCTCTGGTGCTTCAGATTTAAAACTAAGCGGTGATGCAGCTGTGTTAGAGATTGATGCTTCTGGGGCTAGTACAATAAAAGCTCAAGATTTAACGGCAAATCAAGCCAAAATAGAAAGTTCTGGGGCTTCTACTGTAAAAGTGAATGTGAATGAATCACTAGATGCCAAAGCCTCTGGAGCAAGCTCTATTCTCTACAATGGCAAAGCGAAAGTTACCTCGAATGCGTCTGGTGCATCCGATGTAAAAAAAATGTAAGATTCCCCAGATAATTAGCGGTAAAGAGGATATTTGCGACTCAGTAAAAAAAATTAAGTTTTCGCATGAGTAATCCTATAATAGAAAAAGCAAACAGTTGGTTAAATCCTGTTTTTGATGAAGAGACACAAGCTAAGGTTCGTGGTCTCATTGAGAACAATTTAGATGAATTAACAGAATCTTTCTACACCGATTTAGACTTCGGTACTGGGGGCATGCGCGGTATTATGGGTGTGGGCACAAACCGCATCAATAGATATACTTTAGGAATGGCGACTCAAGGTCTTTCTAATTATTTGAAAACTCAATTTCAGAATCAACAAATTTCGGTCGCAATTGCGCACGACAGCCGCAATAACAGCAAGTCTTTTGCTAGACAAGTCTCTGAAGTGTTTTCTGCCAACGGAATAAAAGTCTACTTATTTGAAGATTTACGTCCAACACCAGAGTTATCTTTTGCAATACGTCATTTAGGTTGCCAAAGTGGAATAGTCTTAACAGCTTCTCACAACCCAAAAGAGTACAACGGGTACAAAGTGTATTGGGATGATGGCGGTCAATTGGTGCCTCCACATGATAAAAACGTTATTACTGAAGTTCGAAAAGTTTCTGCAGCTGACATTAAGTTTGATTTCAATGAAAACTTGATAGAGTACATCGGCAAAGAAATTGACGATGCCTACTTAAAAGAAGTTTCCAAGTTGAGCCTTTCAGATGCTGGAAAAGATAATTTAGATGTTGTCTTTACAGCTTTGCATGGCACTTCAATTGTTTCTGTACCTCCGGCTTTAAAGGCTGCGGGGTTTACAAAAGTTCAATTGGTAGAGGCACAATCTACTCCTGATGGGAATTTCCCAACGGTACCTTCTCCAAATCCTGAAGAAGGAGCAGCATTAGAAATGGCGGTTGCACAGGCAAACGCAACAAATGCCGATTTGGTTATTGGATGTGACCCAGATACAGATCGCGTTGGTATTGCCGTTAGAAATCTAGAGAACGAAATGGTTCTTCTGAATGGAAATCAAACTGCAGCTGTACTGTTCTATTACATCTTGAATCAGTATAAAAGTGAAAATAGATTTGAAGGCAATGAATTTGTTGCTGAGACGATAGTTACTTCCGATTTAATCGAAAAAATTGCCGATAGTTTTGGTGTTGAATGTTTTAAATGCCTAACCGGATTTAAATGGATTGCTGAAATAATAAAAAGAGAAGAAGGCAAAAAGAAATTTATTGTTGGCGGTGAAGAAAGCTACGGCTACCTTATTGGTGACTTTGTTAGAGATAAAGATGCTGTAAGTGCTTCTGTTCTTATCGCTGAAGCCGCTGCTTGGGCAAAAGCAAATGGCGGTTCATTCTATTCTACTCTATTAGATATTTATACGGAAATAGGCTATTACCAAGAAGCCTTAATTTCTATTAAAAAGGAAGGTAAATCTGGAAAAGAAGAAATTGCGGCAATGATGGAAGGCTTAAGAACAAATCCACCAACTTCAATTGTTGGCAGCAATGTCGCTGAAGTTCTAGATTATGCAAAATGCACTTCTACCAACTTAAAAACTGGCGAAAAAACGGTTATTAAATTGCCGTCCTCAAACGTGATTCAACTCATAACAGAAGCAGGAGATAAAGTAACCGCTAGACCTTCCGGCACGGAGCCGAAAATTAAATTTTACTTTTCGGTGAATACAACTTTGTCTGATAAATCAGAATTTAAACTAAAGGAGGCTGAACTTTTAGAGCGTATATCGACTATTCAGAAAGAAATGAATTTGGTTTAAGCCGTTTTAGTATGCATATATTTAAACATCTCAATCTGAATTAATTTTTGTGGGGCTATTTAACCGTTGGAGTCTAAATCTAATTTTTGTTTTTGCATCGCTAATTTACATTGGCGGTTTATTGGTAGATGTTTTAGAAGTTGACTCAGCGCAATATGCAAGCATTTCTGGAGAGATGTATCGCGATGGTAGTTATCTAGAAGTTAAGCAAAATGGAGTTGATTATTTAGACAAGCCACCTTTGGTGTTTTGGACAGCCAGTTGGATGTACAATATTTTTGGCGTTCACAATTGGTCATTCAAGCTGAGTAGTCTTTTGTTTTCTATTATTGGCTTATTCTCTACTTACAAGGTCGGATATTTACTTTACAACAAAAGAACAGGTTTCATTTCTATGCTTGTGCTCTTGACTTGCCAAGCCTTCTTTATTTATAACAATGATGTTCGCGCAGATGCACTTCTTTCGGGAGCTGTTATATTTTCTATTTGGCAACTCATAGCCTATTTGTATTACAAAAAATGGATTAATCTCATTTTTGGTTTTGCGGCTATTGGAGTGGCGATGCTAGCGAAAGGCCCTATCGGCATTATGGTGCCCGCCTTAGCAATGGGCTCTTACCTTATCGGAAAAAAGAATTATAAAGACATTTTTAAATGGCAATGGCTTGTTGGACTTGGTATAACAGCAATAGTACTTCTCCCCATGTCATATGGATTATACACTCAATATGATGCTCAACCCGAAAAGCAGTTGAGCCTTCCTCCCAATTACGATGAACCAAGAGATAGCGTAAGTGGATTACATTTCTACTATTGGGAACAAAGTTTTGGGAGAATTACTGGAGAGAACGAGTGGAAAGACACCTCGGGTCCTGGCTTCTTTTTCGGGATTTTCACGTACAGTTTTATGCCTTGGTCTCTAATTGGGTTTTGGGCCATTTTTTGGCGAATCTTTAATGCAGCGAGAGACTTTATTCTTAAGCGCAAAAAACAGGAATGGCTCACCTTAGGCGGGTTCGTTCTTCCTTTTTTAGCTTTTTCCACTTCTCAGTTTAAACTAGACCATTACATCTATGTAACTTACCCATTTGCAGCTGTTATCGTTGCAGAATTTATATTAAGAGTGGTGCAATCAAAACCTTCATGGTGGACCAATATCTTGATTGCCATTCAGGGACTTGTTATTATTATTAGTTTGGTTGTTATCTATGTTGTATTTATTTGGGCATTCCCAACAAGTAATATCATTATCTGGATTGGGCTAATTGTTCTTCTTGGTTTAACCCTTTATTTTTATTTTATTGATAAAGATAGATTGCACAAAATAGTTCTAACGAGTATTTTCATTTCATTAACTGTCAATTGGATTTTCAATTTTCATTTTTATCCTATTCTCAGCTCTGAATATCAAATAGGTAGAAAAGTAACCAACTATTTAACCGAAAACAAGATTGACTTTGAGGATGTCATCATTTCTAACAATACCTATCTGCATCAAATAAACTTTTATGCGGAAAGTAAATTTTTAGTGTACAGCCCAGAAAATATAACCAATGAAGATTTTGCTAATAAGTACGTTCTAATTAAGGAGGGAGACCTTGATGCGTTAAAAACTGCATACGAAAATGTGACTATTAAGAAAGAATTCAGTTTCTTCCATGTCACCAAGTTGACTATGTCATTTTTAAATCCTGAAACAAGGAATGAAACACTGCAGACAAATTACTTGGTGTATTTAGAATAAAGACTATGATAAAATATTTCCTTCCCTTATTGGCAATTGTTATCTTCTCTTGCTCGCAAGAAACTGAATCACAACAAGTTTCTGAAACCATAGAGCCTATAGAAGTAATAGAAGAAACTTGGCTTTTTAAAATCACATTAATCGACTCTGTCGTGCTTCCTTTGAAGGTTACTTCCGTAAAAGGTGATGAACTCAATTTCACGATTCATAACGCAGAAGAAACGATTGCGCTCAAAAACATCCACCTTAAAGGAGATTCTATTTTCATGGAAATGCCCGTTTTCCAAACCGGCTTTGAAGGGGTATATAATGGCACAACTATGTCAGGCGTTCTAGTAAAGTACGATGCAGTTGACTATCGCTTGCCTTTTACAGCGCAAAAAACAGAACTAGATAACACAAGTTTGAAAGAGCCGTGCTGCAATATCAACAAGAGATACAAAGTTCTATTCAGACCAGGACAAGAAAGCGAGACTGAAGCCATAGGAGAATTCAAGCAAACAGGAAATACAGTAAGCGGAACCTTCATGACCGAAACTGGCGACTATCGCTACTTAAGCGGAACACTAGAAGGTGATTTAATGAAACTGTCCGCTTTTGACGGAAACCACTTGTATGTTTTCAAGGCTGAAGTGAACGGAGATGGAAGTATGAACGGAATGTTCTTTTCAGGGAAAACAAGAGCGGATAAATGGATCGCAGAAATCAATAACGAATTCCAATTGGCAGATCCTGACAAACTCACCTATCTTAAGGAGGGTGAAACTGAACTAGGTTTTGCATTCAACACGACACATGAAGAACGCATAGAATACAGCAAGGAAAAATATCTAGGTAAAGTGGTTATTCTACAGATTTTGGGCTCATGGTGTCCTAACTGCATGGATGAGAGTAAATTTTTACAGAAGCAATTCTCTAAGCATAAAGAAGAAGGATTGGAAATTATCGGCCTTGCATTCGAAAGAAAAAGAGATAAAGGACCATCGTATAAAGCCATTGACAAAATGGTTGAAGATATTGGAATGACCTACCCTGTTGTTTTTGCAGGAAGCACAAGAATGGAAGACCGCGAAAATGCGTTGCCTCAGTTAAATAAAATTATGTCTTTCCCAACGTCCATTTACATCAACAAGAAAGGGGAAGTTGTTAAAATACACACTGGATTTGCTGGACCTGGCACTAGCGAATACGAGTCATTTGTTTCTGAAACAGAAGAGCTAATTCAAGCTATGCTATCTGAATAAGTTTGGCTGAAAAATCAACATATTCCGTTTCTAAGGTTTTGCCAATTCTAAAAGAGCAAGCAAAACAAAAGCGAAAAGAAAACCAGAAGTTCTTTAAAAAACTAAAAAGTTTAAATCCAAAGGAGTTAGATAAAAAAGTACATGCACTGCACGATGAAGTCTTTGCTTGCACAGATTGCTTAGAATGTGCCAACTGCTGCAAAACAACTGGGCCCTTACTTACTCCGAAAGACATTGGCCGACTCTCTAAACATTTAAGAATTAAAGCTTCTGAATTTGAAGAGACTTACACCCGAATAGACGAAGATAGAGACTTTGTTTTTAAAAATATGCCTTGCCCATTTCTAGGCGAAGACAACTATTGCAGCGTTTATGACCATCGCCCTAAGGCGTGCAGAGAATATCCGCACACCGATAGAATAAAGCAGAATCAAATTTTAGAAATAACGCTAAAAAACAATTCTATTTGTCCAGCAGTTTACGAAATCACCGAAAGGTTAAAGGCTGGACTTCAACCAAAAAAATAATAACATAAAAAGGGCCACTATAAAAGCGGGCCCTTTCTACTCTGCGTTTAACTATTACTACCTAAATTATTTTATCTCCACCAGTTGTGGAGACTTTGGTTTGGCTTCTTCTTTTTTTGCTAAAGCAATTTCAAGTACACCGTTCTGATAGGCCGCCTCAACTTTATCTTCGTCAATTTTACCTTTTGGCAAAGCAAAGGTTCTTGAAAAAGAAGATTTTTTAAACTCTCGATAAGAATATTCGTTTTTACTTTCTTCCTTTTTAACTTCTACTTCAGAAGAAACAATCAACTTGCCTTCATGGATCTTTATAGAGAAATCTTTCTTATCAAAACCAGGCACTGCTAATTCAACAACATACGTGTCATCATTCTCCTTCACGTTGTAAGATGGTGCGTTAAAGTCTTTCACAAACTCTGAAAATTGATTTGAAAAGTCATCATTCATTAAGTGATTCATCATCTTCGGCACGTTTACCATTAATCCGGGGAAATTTCTATTTGTTCTCATAATTCTAAAATATTTAAATGTTTGTTTAATCAAATTCAATACTCATCCTTTAACAAACCTTTTGCCATTAGAATATTAACGCCATAATGACGTGTTCATTTAATTTAAACTGACTATGTGTCTACTTAATTACATTTCGTTCAGACATGATTTCAGCGTTTTCCCGAATCGCAACATCAGAATTATCAAATATTAATAGGACATGCCCAACAGAGATGTAATATTGCTCTTAAAATTTACGCTCTTGGAATTCAAACAATTCAATAAAATATACTTTGCTCTCTTATTTGTGCATTTGGTAATTCTATTTACAGAACCAACACATTTCTTAATTGCAGTAACTAAACCAACGCTATTGATTAGTCTCATTGCATTTTATATGCAGAAAGGCTTTAAGACTTTACTCTATCCTCAAAAATTGTTTCTGTTTGGGCTTTTCTTCAGCCTTTTAGGCGATGTACTGCTCATCGGAGAAGACTACTTTATTTTTGGGCTTGGCGCATTTTTAATTGCGCAGCTCGCTTACACTTTTGCCTTTTATCGCTCTAATTATGGTCAAAAAGGATTGATTCAGAAAAAACCAATTGTAGCTGCTGTTGTTTTCACCTACACCATTGCAATAATCTTTTTTCTAAAAGATTCGGCTGGTGAGTTAATGCCAGCCATTGTCGTTTATGCAACGGTCATTTCACTGATGTTAATCGCAGCGATTAACAGAAAAGGGGTTGCTCAGAAAGAAAGCTACATGCTTGTAGCTCTAGGCGCATTATCATTTGTTGCATCTGATACGCTTTTGGCCGTTAACAAATTCCATGATTCTTTCTTTCTCGCAAACATTGCAGTTATGCTAACCTACGGCATAGCTCAATACCTTTTAGTTAAAGGCTTTAGCAGCATTCTACCAAAAAAATAAGCTCTATCGTACTTTTTGCAGTTTGTTAACAAAACTTGTTACTAACTCAAAGTAACTTGCGTCCGGATAAAAAGAAGATTTAAATTATATTTAGGCATTAAACAACGAAACTATGAAGAAGCTATTACTCTCAATTTTTACTTTTTTTTCAATCATGGCGATTCAGGCACAGACCTGTACCCCAGACACTTCACTTTCAAAGTTCGGTATATTTCCTCCAGGGGCCACAAATTGGGATTCTGTTGCAGTAATGCCAAATGCAACCGTTGGTGTGCTTTATGATCAAGTTGCTCAAATGTTAGCCCCTTCTGATACAGTTATCGATACCCTTGGTGCACAAATCCAAGCAACAATAGATTCAATTTGGTTAGTTGAGTTTTCTGGCCTTCCAGCATCAATGACAGCTTCGTGCAATACGCCAGATTGTTTCATGAAAGGTGGAGATCACGCATGTATTCGATTTATGGGAACACCTGCAGCAAGTGAAGTTGGAAATCATATCGTTGCGGTAAAAGCTTTCGGATATGTAACAACGCCAATTGGCTCTCTTGCAGATACTATTACATTTTTAATGAGTGTTGATGTTCAAGCTACCCAAAGTGTTGAAGAAAATATTTTAGCCAGAACTGTTAAGGTAAGTCCCAACCCAATTAATAGTGTTGGTTACGTAACCTTTGATGTGCCTGATGCAAAAGACTACTCATTCGAAATTATTGATCTTACAGGAAAGAAAATTCATTCAATGTCTGGCACAAGCCACGTTGGCGTGAACAGTATTCGTGTGGATAGAAATCAATTGTCTGAAGGACTTTATTTCTATGCAATAAACTGGAATGGCATTAGCCACAAAGGAAGAATGATGTTTGTAGACTAATGTCTTTTGAACTTACGATTCTAGGTTGCGGCAGCGCAACTCCAACAAGTAAACAATTTCCAACCGCTCAATTGCTGAAAATGCAGGAGCGGTTTTTTTTGGTCGACTGTGGCGAAGGCGCACAACAACAGTTACGCAGATCTAAGGCAAAGTTTAGTCGCATTAATCATATTTTTATTAGCCATCTGCATGGCGATCATTTTTTTGGCTTACCCGGTTTATTGTCTTCCTTTCATTTATTAAATAGGTCAACACCCCTTCATATCTATGGTCCATCCAATTTAAAAGCATGGCTTGATTTAACCTTTGGTTCGACAAATACAAATTTGGTGTATCCCTTGGTGTTTCATGAGACTCAGAACAAAGAAAAAGCACTGCTTTTTGAAGACGACAAAGTAGAAGTGTTTTCATTTCCGTTAAGGCATAGCATTGCTACAACAGGGTTTCTCTTTCAAGAAAAGCCCAAAGAGCGCAACATTCTTAAATCTAAAATTGACGAGTACAACATCGAGGTCTGCGACATTCAAAACATAAAGAATGGCAAAGACTGGATTGCTGCAAATGGGAAAATCATAGCTAATACTGAGTTAACGAAAGACCCTACTCCACCGCTCTCCTATGCGTATTGCTCAGACACCTCTTATTTACCCAAACTCAATGAGCGGATTCATAAAGCTTCTTTGCTCTACCATGAGTCCACTTTTTTAGATGTGGATAAAAAGAAAGCGAAACAAACGAAACACAGCACTGCTTTGCAAGCGGGTAAAATTGCAACACTAACAGAATCTGAGAATTTAATGTTGGGCCATTATTCTGTGCGTTACGATGATCGTGAAGCTTTTAAAGCTGAAGCGCAACAAGAGTTCATTAACACTTTTTTAGCCAGAGATTTAAGACGTTTTACAGTTTCTCAAGATGCTATTGAATTCGAAGATTTAAATGCTTCAAAATCTGAAGTAGATAAACTTTAGCTCTTGTATCTTCTTATGTTTGCCATCTCACTATGAAATCTAAGGGACTCTATATAATTTTCATTACGGTATTGATAGACATGATTGGCTTTGGCCTCATCATTCCTATTCTACCGACTTTTGCTAAAGGAGACTTAGGTGCCAGTGATGTCATGGTTGGTTTACTCGCGGCCTCCTATTCATTCATGCAATTCATTTTCGCTCCGTTTTGGGGTGGACTCTCAGACCGCTTTGGAAGACGCCCCATTATTTTGACCAGCATTGCACTGATGGGTTTGTCCTATGTCGTCTTTGCACATTCTTCCACTTTAGCCATATTGTTTATAGCCCGATTAATGGGTGGCTTTGGTGCAGCAAACATCTCTGTGGCCTACGCCTATATAAGTGACAGCACCGAACCTAAAAACAGAACCAAAGCCTTTGGGTTTATTGGCGCAGCATTCGGCTTGGGCTTCATTATCGGTCCTGTATTTGGCGGCATCATTAAAGAAACGTATAACATACTCACCTTAGGCTATGCCGCTGCAGGCTTAAGTGTCTTTAACCTTATTATCGCTTTCATTTTCTTGCCAGAATCGCTCAAGACTTTTAATAAAACAAAAGCATTATTCGAAAACCCATTAAAAAAACTGACTTACGTTTTTAAAAATGAATTTGTCGGCAGCTTACTCTTTATAAACTTTGTGTACATCGCGGCATTTAGCATGATGACCATAACTGCTGCTTTGCTTTGGAAAGAACAATACAACCTCTCTGATAAAGAAGTAGGCTATATGTTTGGGTTTATTGGTATTCTAATTGTGATTATACAAGGTGGACTCATTGGCCCAGTAAACAAACGTTTGGGTGATTTTAAAATGTTGATTCTCGGTGTTGTATTGATGATGATTGGTTTAGTGTCTATGCCCTTCGTACCCCTCGAATATTTCATTCCGTTAGAGCTATTCGCCTTAGCCTTTACCGCTTTTGGAAACTCATTCTTATCTACCCCAGCAGGCTCTCTTATCTCTAAGAATACCAGTGAACAAGAACAAGGTATGATTATGGGCACCAATCAAAGCATGGGTTCTTTAGGTCGTATTGTAGGCCCTCTAGTTGGAGGCGCTTTGTATGGCGTAAATTATTACTGGCCTTATGTTACCTCTGGCGTGATTATGCTCTTTGTTGTGTTCTTGTGTATAAGGCTGGCTAAGATTCATTCTAGTAACTAGTATAGTTTAACACTCACCTTATCTGCCAACTCTATAGTCCATTAATATGTAATAGGTTGTTGGGAAATACCTAGTTCATTGAAATAGAATCACAAGGCATAAAAGCGCTTTTAAAATTCACAATTAATATGATATGAAAATTTGTAAACAAAAACCCCCGAGCATCGCTCAGGGGTTTTATATTCTTTGAGAGAGTTATCTCTTAACGAAAGATACGCTCTGAGTAAGTCTGTCCTTTAGCTGTAATCACAACCATGTTGATTT
>ERZ767310.856-NODE-856-length-17936-cov-4.436049_pt1 | contig 17936 bp, 11 predicted proteins | sample MGYA00374954_ERZ767310 | MGnify/ENA primary metagenome ERZ767310 (study PRJEB28948, sample SAMN06267188) | marine metagenome | isolation source: Columbia River Estuary | place: USA:Columbia River Estuary, USA | collected 2013-07-23 ...
ATCGTATTCAATTTTGCTAGATGGAGATAGAATATCAACCAATGCTGCATCTAAGCTAAAGTTGGCATCACCGTAGGTTACCAACTGGTGGTTTACAATGTATCTAGATGTTCCTGATGCCGTTGTAATACCATAGTCAATATTTACTGTAGAACCTGCTGTTACCATGCTTGTGATGTCATATTCTTGAACATCAGTAGCCATTCCTGGGCACCAGCCTGCTCTGTCATATATCCATGTTCCACCTTGAGGATATACAGGGTTTGCGCCACATGTTTTCCAAACTTGCCAATTGAACTCTTTGGCACCACCATCAATATCCACATAATGAGTTCTAGGAATAAATTCTCCTTCCTGTCCATGACCAGTAATAGCACTTCTAATTTTAAAATACTCACCTGTCGCATCCAAAGGAATATTACGTGGCTCGAAATACTTATTGCTGATAATGTCTGTGTATGACGGGTAGTCAACTCTCCAGATTTGCGAAATGTCTTTCACTTCTCGTGGCGGAGTTCCAACAATGAATAAAAACTTGATGTCCATATCTTCTTGCCATTGGCCACCACGCTCCATAGTTAATCTATGATCACCTTTTAAAATTGGACCAAAATCCGTTACATCGAAAGCCCAAGTTTCACCACTCACGCCCATATTTAGTCCAAGGCCATAAGGCGTGACAAAACTCATGATTTCAAACCTGGCTGCTGTTCTTTGATAATACGGAAGCTGAGCTATGTTAATCGTTCCATCAGGAGTAACTGGAAATGAGTTTACAATATTTCCAGTTGGACCATAGAGAACCTCTGGCGTAGCTTCCCATCTGCTTCCAGAAGCAATTACTCCAATACTGTCATGTCTTAATTGACCATATTTTGAATACACTTGATACTGATTCACCAAATATGGATTGTTCATTAGTGTATCTATAATTGTATCGTTTGCTACAGTTGTAACATAGTTTCCTTGATGAAAAGAGACATTCGGCCTATCATATGATAGGTTCAGATTTTTAAAGTGATCAACGCCTTTCATTGAAGACCAGTTTCCACCGTTTAAAATAGAACCGTTTATTCCAGTGCCGGTAGCTTCTGAAACGCTATATCCTGTTCCTTCATTTAATGGAAATGAAGCAGAGATACTTGCGAATTTTGGGTGAGTTGGATCAAGGTCTTTATACATCCAGTCTGCGATTACACTTTGGGATAAAGAGTCGCTCCAAATTCTAACATTGCTGATTGCGCCTTGCCAGTATAAATTGTGAAACCCTCTACTGATGCGGAGGTTTAGGCTGCTTCCTGTATTAACAACGCGGCTTCCAGAAGTAGAAACTGTTTCTAACTGTCCGTCTACATACAATTGAGCAGTGTTGATGTTACCACCGCCAAAACTCACTGCTAAATGGTGCCAAGCACCGTCATTAATAACCGTAGTTCCAACGATATATCCACTGTTTACTTCTACTCTAAATTTACCGCTACCATCTAATCTAAGTAACCATTTTTTACCAACTGCATTCTGACCCCAGCTTACAATCTCTTTACCAGCAGTGGTTGTTCTAACCCAAGCTTCAGCTGTTCTCGCACCCGTACCTGTAATTCCTTTGTAATTATTTATTTGAACATAGTTACTTGCATTGAAATTGAAATTATTGTCACCAGAAGTTACCAGTCCGTATGGCGTAGTTAACGTGTGGCCTGTTATATCAACATTGCTGTTGCCTGCTTTATTTGTAAAAGAAAACTCGATTATGATGTTGTCGGTGCCATTCCAATTAAAAGGTGTGTGAAACTGAATTCTATTGGTGCCAGTTGTTAAAGGCGTGTTGTGGTAATACACCTCTGTGAATCCTGTTAAGTCTGGATTTGCATCATCTAAAACCGGCTTAGGCGTGTGCTTAATTTTAACTCTTAAGAAATCTGCTGGTGCAGTATTTCCATTTACGTTAAGCGTAATTCCATCTATGTTTCCAGCATTCATTCCAGCGCTAAACATTTCTGTGTGCCAAAACAAGTATTGAGATTTCGCTCCTAATTTGGCTGTAGGAAGTACATCGCCCAGTTGAGATGCCCCGGTTCCAACTGCAGAAGTGGTGTCTGATATAATTGAATCTAGACTAACTAGTTTCTGTATTTCTTGGTAGTAGTTGTAGGTAGCTTGATTTATAAAATCGAACTGAGTTCCAGAGTATCCTGATATAATGTAATCTGGGTGAGAAGTTAGCAACGAATCTATATGTGTTGAGTCTTGCAAGTAGGTGTTGCAAGAATAATCCCATTCGCCACAGCCTTGATTTCTATTGCTTCCGTTCGAAACTTTATTGTCTTTACAGCGCATGTTGTAGAGCATGATAATCTTTTCGTAAGACACATTTGGGTCATTCGGAAATGTGACAACTGTATCGCGGGTCTGAGACGAATATGTAAAGGATTGAACTTCGATTGTGTCTCCTGGTTGCTGCGAGAAGGCTGCGAAACTGAAGAGGAATGAGGCTATGAAAGAGCCTTTGAATAGAACTGATTTCATATGTGTAAAATGTTTTAGAACCTTTTATAATCAAGGATGAACAAATGTAATCGGATTAACCAAAAATAAAGAAAGGGGATGCTAAAAGTTTAGGTTTTGGATGTAAACGAATGAGTTTTGGTGAATTAGAAAACTTTTGCATTTGATTAACAGACAAAGGGAAATGGATAATGCAGACCGGACGTTCTTTAAAGGTGAGAACAAATAATAAACGAATAAGCGCGGATAATAGAGTCATCAAAATTTCATCTCTAGTGACTTATAGTTTTACAATGAAAACGAGTAAAAAACAAAAACATCAGAGAGCATGAATGAATTAAATCAACCTCCAAAAAATCCATCAAATCAATCCAATGCGTCTTTCTTTGAAAAAGCGAGTGGCAAAATCCAATCTTCACTAACGATTAAACTACTTACAATAGGCATTCTTATTCTTCTCTTGCTTATTCCACTTGATATGGTGCAAGACTTAATACGTGACCGTGAGTATCGAAATTATGAAGCCATAAATGAAGTGAACAAGCTTTGGGGGAGTCATCAAACGCTTAAAGGCCCTGTGTTGAGTATTCCTTATAAGGAATATGTAAAAGAGAAAGTAGACGATAAAGAGGTGGTTCGTGTGCTCATACATCGTTTGCAGGTGTTTCCAAAAGTTCTAAAATACATTGGTGAAGTCAATCCAGAAAAATTGCACAGGGGCATTTATGAAGTAGCTGTTTACAAAGGTGATATTGATATATCTGGTCTGTTTTTATTTGAAGATGCACTTGAATGGGGTGTTGATACTGCTGACATTTTATGGGGCCAAGCAACTTTAAACTTTGGCATGACCGATTTGGGAAGTGTCCAAAATAAAGTAATGGTGAATTGGAATGACGAAGACAAGGAATTTAAACCAGGTACTTCTGGTACTGGGCTTTTCGGGACAGGTATTCATGTCCCAGTTAAGCTTCAACAGGGCGATCAATATAATTTCAATATTCAATTAAAAATTAATGGAAGTCAAAACTTAAAGTTTATTCCTTTAGGTGGGATTACAGAAGCACACTTAACATCAAAGTGGGTGGACCCTAAATTTACCGGAGATTTTATTCCGGATGAAAGAACTGTGAATAAATCTGGTTTTGAGGCTAATTGGACAGTACTCGATTTAAATAGACCAATTCCATCCGTATTAAAAACCAATATGAATGTTGATGAATATGCTTTTGGTGTAGACTTTATATTACCTGCAAATCAGTATCAGAAAAGTATGCGCAGTGCGAAGTATGCAATGCTTGTTATTGCCTTAACATTCTTGGTGTTCTTTTTTATCCAAATTTTACAAAAGGTCAACCTGCATTCGCTACAATATATTTTGGTTGGGTTAGCACTTGTTATCTTCTACACATTGCTGGTTTCTATTTCTGAGTTTCTTTCATTTAATACATCCTATTTAATTGCAGCAGGAGCAACCATCCTTTTGGTTGTATTCTATATGCAGGGCATCTTGAAGAATATAAAATTCAGCGCAATAATTTTTGGATTCATGACTTTGATTTATGGATTCATTTTTACCATCATAAACCTCGAAGACACATCCTTATTGATTGGGAGTATAGGATTGTTTATAGCGCTTGCCGTTGTAATGATTATTTCTAGAAAAGTAAACTGGAGTGAATTGAAAAATCGATAGACCTATTTGATTGGTAAGTTGAAGGCCTTTCAGCGGTATAGGGGTCTTTTATTGCGGACTATCTAAATGTTATCGCTTATATAGTATGGAGTAAAGCCTTTAATTATGAGAGTTTTAAACGTGAATTTTTACAGTGTAAAAGAAGATAGTACTTACGAATTGTATTGTACAGATCAGCGATTTGGGGTTGATTTTCAAGTCAACATTCCAAAACGATTTAATGAGGTTATCAATTTAAATGAGCTTAAAGACGGGAGACTAACATTACCTCCGGAGTTTAGTATTAAGGTCGCAAGTTAGAAACACCAACTGTTTTATAGTTAACCATAGTTTAGGTTGAGCAAGCAACTCAAGAAATTGAGTTGCTTTTTTTTTGTAATGATTTAGCTTCATCGCGTTTACCCCTTTGTTTTACATCCCACTAAAATTACATTTGCTTTATGCAGATTAATCAAATTCCTTTTACAGAAACAGGCTATCTAAATTCGTTAATGGTCGATTATGTTTCTGAAAATAAGGATCTTAAATCTTTTTACAATCGTTTTCCAGATGTGGTCTCTGCGGGTGATCAGATAAAAGATAAAAAGGAATTTTCAATTTCAAGACCAGTTTTGGTTGAGTCTTTAAAAGAGCAATACAAAAACTTATCTCATTTCTCTCACCAAGAAGTTGTAGAAGAGAATATAGATAAGCTGTCTACGGAATCCGCATTTACGGTCACAACAGGTCACCAACTGTGCTTGTTTACAGGGCCTTTGTACTTTGTCTACAAAATTGCCAACGCCATAAATATGGCAAAAGAGTTAGGAGAAAAATATCCACACAATCAGTTTGTCCCGGTTTTCTGGATGGCCAGTGAGGATCATGATTTTGAGGAAATAAATCACATTCATTTCAAGGGCCATAAGATTTCATGGCATAGAGAGATGGGCGGTGCCGTTGGCCGAATGGAAGTAGAGTCGTGCGCAAAAGCATTAGAGGCCTTGTCTCTTCATTTTCCTGAAGGAAACAGAGCTTCTTATTTAATGAGCCTTTTTGCTAAGGCATATGAGCAAAAGAATTTAGCAGAAGCAACACGCTATTTGGTAAATGAACTTTTTGGAAGTCATGGTGTTGTCATTGTAGATGGAGATGATGTGAACTTAAAGAAGTTGGTTGCGCCCTATTTTAAGAGAGAGCTAATTGAAGGTGTTGGAGAAAAATATGTTTCAGAGTCCAGCGAAAAGCTGAGTACATTGGGGTATAAAATTCAAGTGAACCCAAGAGATGTAAATCTATTTTATTTATTGGATGATTATCGTGAACGTCTTACCAGAGCCGATTCTGGTTTTGTGACTTCAGATGGCAAGTATAAATTTTCCAAAAATGAAATGTTAGCTGAATTGGATTTACATCCAGAACGGTTCAGTCCAAATGTTATTCTTCGCCCATTGTACCAAGAAGTTATTCTACCAAACTTAGCTTACATAGGCGGAGGGGGAGAACTTGCTTATTGGCTTGAAATGAAAGCAATGTTTGATGCTTTTGAAGTTCCATTCCCAATGTTGCGTTTGCGCAATTCGGTTGGAGTTATACCGCGCGCGATTTCTAGAAAAATCGAAAAATTAGAGTTTCATTCAAAGGAGTTGTTTAAATCGTTTCATGAATTGAGCACCACGTTAGTTAAGCGTAACAGCGATATTGATGATAGATTTAAAAACATTCGGGATGACTGGAAAGAAAGTCTGAACAAGTGGAATGCTTTTACTTCAAATTTTGATCCAACGCTGGTATCTTCTGTAGAAGCAGAAAGGGCAAAGATTTTAAAAGGATTAATGCGTTTAGAGAAAAAAGTAATTCGGAATAAAAAGCGCCATGAAGGTGATAAATTGAGGATGCTACAAGAAGTTAAAAATGAATTGTTTCCAGGCAATGGCCTGCAAGAGCGAAAGGATAATTTTTCAAAAATGTATTTGGCTTTTGGAGACGATTTTATTCAAGAAATATTGAACGCTACGCGACCTTTTGAAAATGAATTTACATTGCTGAGTGAATAATGTCTGAGCTAATTATTTATCTCACGGCAATATTCGCTTCAGGTTTAACTCTTATTTCTGGATTTGGCTTAGGCACGATTATGTTACCCGTTTTTGCCATCTTTTTCCCCGTTGAAATTGCGGTTGGAATGACGGCAATTGTGCATGTCTTAAATAATTTTTTTAAGATGGGATTGATCTTCAAAAGTGTCAATTGGAAAACACTCCTCTATTTTGGTGTTCCTGGAATTTTTGGAGCCTTTTTAGGAGCGCTGCTTTTACTTCAGATAGACACAAATGCAATTTGGTTTGAAAATGACTATCTGAGCATTAAACCGCTAAATACAGTTATCGGATTTTTAATGATTTTCTTTGCTATTGCTGAGTTGGCAAACCTAAAAGAGTTTTCGTTCAAAAGACAATACCTGATTCCTGGCGGATTTTTATCTGGTTTTTTTGGAGGATTGAGTGGCCATCAAGGTGCGTTGAGAAGTATGTTTCTCATTAAGGCTAATTTATCTAAACAAGCCTACATTGCAACGGGCGTTGGAATAGCTTTACTAGTTGACATTACAAGAATTCCAATTTATTGGACAAAGTACGACCAAGGTTTTGTTTTTGAAAATATTAGAATTATTGGATTAGCAACGTTGTTTGCATTTTTAGGAGCCTACGTTGGCAAGAGATTGATTAATAAAGTAACCATGAAAACTGTCCATTTAATTGTTGGAGTATTACTTGTCGTTATGGGATTAGGAATGATAATCGGATTGATATAATGGAAACAGATTTACGCCAACTTTTTGATCTTCCAAATTATGTAGATCGTGAATCAGTTAACGAATCTATTTTAGAGGAAGTGACTGAAAAAATGCGGGACAATTATCCGTATCATCATCCATTGTATGCCGGTCAGATGATCAAGCCTCCACACCCGGTAGCGCGAAAAGCATATGCATTGGCAATGCAACTCAATCCCAATAATCATGCGTTAGACGGTGGAAGAGCTAGTTCAAAACTTGAGAAAGAGGCTGTTGCAGAAATTGCTCAAATGATTGGTTTCGAAAGCCATTTGGGACATTTGACAGGCGGTGGAACAATGGCCAATCTAGAAGCGCTGTGGATTGCTTCTAAGTTGCATCCTGGAAAGAAAATAGTGGCTTCCGAACAAGCGCACTACACACATAGCCGCATCACGGAAGTATTGAAAATACCCTACAATTCGATTGCTGTAGATCGATTAGGTAGAATGAATCTTGAGAATCTTGAAATGCATCTCATTTCTGGAGATATTGGAACTGTTGTTGTCACTTTGGGAACGACTTCCTCAGGATCAATAGACCCTCTAGAAGCTATTGTGAAGCTCTGCAGAAAGTACAATGCTCGCATTCATATTGACTCCGCTTATGGCGGATATTTTAAATTGGCAAGTAAGTTGAACGCATGGGAGCGCCAGCAGTTCGATTTAACGCATGAAGCAGATTCTTTAGTGATAGATCCTCATAAACATGGCATGCAGCCTTACGGTTGTGGATGCATATTATTCAAGAATCCAGCAGTTGGAAGATTCTATAAACACAATTCTCCCTACACCTATTTTTCATCTAACGATTTACACTTAGGTGAGATTAGTTTAGAATGCAGCAGACCCGGAGCAGCAGCCGTTGCATTATGGGCTACGCAAAGGCAATTCCCTTTAATTCCAAATGGAGAGTTTTCTGAGAACCTAGACAATTGCTTACAAGCGGCAAAGGAACTTTACATGATGTTAAAAATGTCAGATAAATTCATCACGTTTTTTCCTCCCGCTTTGGATATTGTGCTTTGGGCGCCTAAAGGCGAAAGCTTTTCTTCTATTTCAGAAAGTTCACAAGTATTGTTTGATGCTTGTGCAGATCAAGACGTGCATTTAGCATTGTACAAATACCCTGTAGAAATGCTTCCTGAACATTTAAATGGAATTGAAAAAGACCAAGATCATTTAATTTGTTTACGCTCGTGTTTGATGAAGCCTGAGCACAAATATTGGGTGAAATTCATCTTTTCTGTAATGGACGAATTATTGGGTTCATAACACGTTAAAAAGCATGCGAATTAAATAAGGCAATGGGTTTTAAAATCCATTTTCCGTACTATTTTTGCGCCATGCAACAGACAATCTTGATTTTAGATTTTGGTTCTCAGTACACTCAGCTTATCGCTCGAAGATTACGAGAATTGAATGTGTATTGTGAGATTCATCCATACAACAAAGTTCCAGAAATTACTGAAGATTTTAAAGGGGTGATCCTATCAGGAAGCCCTTTTTCTACCCTCGATAGACATGCACCAGATCCGGACTTGAGTAATATAAAAGGAAAACTTCCATTGTTGGGCGTTTGTTTTGGAGCGCAGTATATGGCGCATAATTTTGGTGGTGAAGTTGCACCTTCAAAACACCGGGAATATGGAAGAGCAAACTTGTCTTATGTAAGCGATAATCAATTGTTCAATGAAGTGCCGAATGGCTCACAAGTTTGGATGAGCCATGGCGATACAATTGTAAAGCTACCAGAGAATTATGAAGTGATTGCTAGTACTACTGATGTGGAGGTTGCAGGCTATCATATTAAAGGAGAGCAGACTTACGCTATTCAGTTTCATCCTGAGGTTTACCATTCTACAGATGGTCTGACCATTTTGAGAAATTTCATTTATGATGTTTGTGGTTGCGTTGGAGATTGGACACCAGCGAATTTCGTAGAGTCGACTATCGAAGAATTAAAAGAAAAAATTCGTGACGAACAGGTGGTTTTAGGTCTGAGTGGTGGAGTAGACTCTACAGTGGCTGCTGTTCTATTATCTGAAGCCATTGGCGATAACCTGCATTGCATATTTGTAAACAACGGGTTACTCCGTAAGAACGAATATGACAACGTATTAAAACAATACGAAGGCATGGGTTTGAATGTTACAGGTGTAGATGCATCTGAAGCATTTTTAAGTGAATTGACTGGCGTGAGCGAGCCAGAAGCAAAACGAAAAATTATCGGTCGCGTGTTTATTGAGACATTCGATATAGAATCGCATAGAATTCAAAACGTGTCTTGGTTAGGTCAAGGCACAATTTATCCTGACGTAATCGAATCGATTTCTGCAGGTGGCCCAAGCGCTACAATCAAGTCGCATCATAATGTGGGTGGTTTACCTGACTTTATGAAATTGAAGATTGTTGAGCCGTTAAGAGCTTTGTTTAAAGACGAAGTGAGACGTGTGGGTCGCGCAATGGGTATTGACGAAGAGTTGTTAGGAAGGCATCCTTTTCCAGGGCCTGGTTTAGCCATTCGAATTTTAGGAGATATCACTCCTGAAAAAGTTAGAATTCTTCAAGAAGTAGATCATATTTTTATTCAAGGGTTAAAAGACCACGGTTTGTATGATGATGTTTGGCAAGCTGGCGTTATGCTGCTTCCTGTAAACAGTGTGGGTGTTATGGGCGATGAACGTACCTATGAAAAAGTGGTGGCGCTAAGGGCTGTAGAATCTACTGATGGAATGACTGCGGATTGGGTTCATCTGCCTTATGAATTCCTTGCGAAAGTGAGCAACGATATAATTAACAAGGTAAAGGGAGTGAACAGAGTTGTTTACGATATATCTTCTAAACCGCCAGCAACAATAGAATGGGAATAAGCGTTGAATCCTTGATGAATTTGATGTAGTTTTCCAGAAATACTTTGAGGGCAAAACCTCCTGCTAATTTTATGAAGTACTTTTTTATAATTTTATTTTCTCTTGGTTGTTTTTGGCTTTCAGCGCAAAGCGAATACAGAACGCATACCGTTCAAAAAGGAGAGACCCTTTATGGGATTGGAAAAAATTATGGATTGTCTGAGCAAGAGCTTTTCTTAGTGAACCCGAATCTAAATGGGGCAAGCATCAAGGAAGGAGACATTGTAGTGATTCCAGCAAAGAAAATTGCCGCACCTCAGGTTATCAATAGAATTGACTCTAACTATGTAAAGCACCAAGTACAACCAAAAGAAACCCTTTACGGACTGTCTAAACGCTATGGTATTTCTATTGATGAAATTTTAAAAGAAAACCCCAAAGTAGCCAGCGGACTTGAAATTGGGATGGTGGTTTTTATTCCTAAGAAAATTGAAAAACCAATTGCCAAGGTTGAAGAGATTAGAGCTGGGAATGGGTATATGCTCATTGTTGTGAAACCGCAAGAAACGGTGTACGGTCTTTCAAAAACGTTTGGATTATCAGAATCTGAGTTTTACCGTTTAAACCCGCATGTTAAGGAGCTAGGTCTAAAAGTAGGGCAAAAGATTCAAGTGCCAGAGATGGAAGGAGAAGGAATAGCTGCTATTCCTGAAATCATTGATACCAATCAAACCAAAGAAGATACGGTAGCAGTAGTTCCGGAAAAACCTAAAGAAGAAAAGAAAGAGAGTAATTTCTTTTTGTACCAAATTAAGACAGGCGATCGTGCTGAAAATGTTGCAGCAAGATTTGACTTGTCCATGGAAGAGTTGGTAAAACTAAATCCAGAAGCGACAGAAGAACTTGTACCTGGACGATTCATCATTCTACCAACAACTTCTGAGCAAAAAAATGAAGGTGTTGAAACAAAACACAAATGGATTTCTGATGAAGAAATCGTTGAGGATGAAATTCGAATAGCCCTCATCTTACCATTTTTCTTATCGATTAACGATTCTCTTGAAGTCGGTTATGCCAATCCATCTATGGCGCCTGTTTACAGTAAGTCTTCTGTGGCTATAGAATTTTACAACGGCTTTAAACAAGCGGTTGATACTTTAGCTAGATTGGGTTTAAGTATTAAAGTTCAGGCTATTGACAGTGATGCAAATCAGTCAGATATTGAAAGGCAGAAAAGGAAAATTGATGTTTTGAATCCTCATTTTATTGTTGGGCCATTGTATGCTAAAAATGCAGAATGGTTGGCAAAAGAGTATCCTCAGATACCTGTGATTTCTCCCCTATCTAGAGCTACTGATAATTTAGGTATTTTGAATCTGATAAACTGCCATACGCAATTAGATGGAGAATTATTAGGGATAGCAGGTTTGATGAATGAAAAGTATTTGGAGAGTAGAGTTGTTTTTGTAAATCCAGATACACGTAAGAACCGTGAGGCAGTAGAGTTGATCAAACAAAACTTAGAGTCTTCGGGAACGCCAAATATTATAGAGTTGTGGCTGAGTGACGGTTTTCCAAGTTTAGATTTTTACAAATCGCATATGAATGAAGAATCTAAAAAAACGATTTGGGTAACAACAAGCGATGATCAGGCTTTTTTAAATGACTTTTTCAGGAAAATGTATTCTGTGAAAGCACATAACATGACTATTGTTACAACAAGCAAAGTGCTAGAAGCAAATACGATTCAGCACATATATCTTTCAACTTTAGATATTAGAGCGATAGGTCAGCAATACGTAGATTACTCCTCTGAAGAGACAGAAATTTTTATTCAAGAGTATAGAGCATTGACAAATACTGAGCCTACTGAGTATTCTTTTAAAGGGTATGACACGGGTATTTACTTTACACTATTAGCAGCGCGTTATGGCGGCATTCCAATCTCAAGGTCATGGCCTTCTTTTCAGGGTCTAGGTGGCGGTTTTAATTTTATAGAAGCCAATAGAAATGGACCTACGAATAAGTATATTAACGAATTGGAAGTTGTAGACTTTACCTTGCAACGTGTTTCTGAAAATCCCGTTTTGGAAGTCAAGAAATAAAGAATTTAGGAAATACATTTTTCTTATTTTGCTTGTATTTTAAACCTGTTTTTATGCAAAATATTCTTGGTTTTTTAGCGCCAACTCTAATTTATGGATATATTTTTTTATTGAATATTGTTCTTCCTGGACGATGGGTTACTGGTTATGCAACTAAAGAAGGAACCAACGAAAAATTGCGATACCGTTTAAATGGTCTTGTGGTACTCTTTACAACTTTGTCAACTTGGGTGCTCTTAGCTTATAACAATATTATAGAATGGTATTGGCTCTATGTTGTTCGTTGGTCAGCCCTTGCTGGTGCTATTGTATTCGGCTTGGTATTTTCTTTTGTTATTGTGTTAAAACATCCCGCTCGGAAGCGTAGTTTTATAGCGGACTTTTTTTTGGGGAGAGCTGCGAATCCGCAGCTATGGGGAGGAAAAGTAGATGCCAAAATGTGGCTTTACCTTGTTGGTGCTGTATTACTTGAATTGAACATTTTGAACTTCGCTGCTCACCATTACCTCACTTTTGGTAACGAAGCATCTCCAGGTATTTTTTTAGCTACAGCATTGCTCACTTATTTTATTATTGATTATCTCACTTTTGAAGAAGTGCATTTGTACACCTATGATTTCTTTGCTGAAAATGTTGGCTTCAAATTGGGATGGGGCTGTATCGCTTTTTATCCCTTCTTTTATTCTATACCTGTCTGGGATGTGGCAGAATTACCAAACCCACAGACTCCCATTTATCAACTCGTTTTTTTTGCAGTGTTGTTTTTTATAAGTTGGAGTTTATCTAGAGGAGCAAACATGCAGAAATACTATTTTAAAAAAGATCCGAACAAATCTTTTTTGGGTATTAAGCCCGAAACAATAACAGATGGTAAACATACACTACTCGTAAATGGTTTTTGGGGCTTAAGCAGGCACATAAACTATTTAGGAGAAATAGGTATGGCAACGGCTATCGTGCTGGCTATAGGCTACCCTTCTAACTTTTGGCCATGGTTATATCCTTTGTATTATGTGGCTTTGTTGTTTCCGCGGCAGCGAGATGATGATAAGCGTTGCAGAGAGAAATATGGAAAATTATGGGAGCAGTATACTGCTAAAGTGGAATATAGGATTATTCCTTTTATTTACTGATTAAGCATTCTAGAATTGATATTTACAACGAATATTCAGAGTTCAACTCGAGCTTTTTAGAGAAATAAATTTTTAACGAAGAGTTTTTCTGCTTTCATAAAAAGAGATCTCACATTAAAATAGCTAGCTCCCATTTTTCATGTAATTACTATTTATACTTTTTGTTGCAGACAAAAGTTGGATGTGTTTCAAGTTTAGAATTTACCTTCCATAATTGAGAATGAATCATTTGAATTGTTTGATTGTTTATATATGATTACTCGTAACCCAATGGTAAAACTTAATTATGCTCAAAATTGATGCATCATGAGAAGTTTAGTTGTTTTAGGTCTTTGTTTAAGTCTTTGGTCCTGTAAAAAAAATAACATTGAACCTGTTAAAATTAACCATCAGGTTGCATCTATGTCGGATCTTGTGATTCCCGATAACTTTAATTTCGGAACAGCTTATGCCATAACTGGTGAAATCCAAGTTAAAGACCTTGAAGATAAATCTCTTTCAGGAATTAAAATCGCAATTTATGATTCCCTTCCTGAGTTTGGAGGTAGTTTGATCAATTCAGGTCTAACCGATGTATTTGGAGTTTACAAGCCTATCGGAGTTATCCCAGCTCATCTCAATCAAGTTGTAATTACATGTCATGCATTTGGATTTCCAAATGTTCAAACAGTTGAAGTTACGTCTGGACTAATTTCAGTTCAATTTGGAGGAAGTTCATTTAAAGCGTCTAAAAAATCATTGAAAACGTCAGGTTTTATAAACGTATCTCCAGCGGGAGGCAATTGCTATTATATGTCCACATACAACTCAATTGGAGTGCCCAATAATTTTTTGGCAACAAACGATCCAATTGACCAGACTTTTTTAAACATGGTCAATACATCATTGCCAGAAAGAAACCCTGTACCTATTGCCAATTCTGGCTATCTGGCGACAGGGAATGAAACAGATATAGATATTACGCAAACTGCAGATGTATGGATCACTTTTGTGCATGAAGGTGCAGGCTACAAAAATTCTATGGGTTATTATGTATACAATACAACTAATCCACCGGCCACCGTAGCCGATATAGATAGTATTTTTATAGCAATGCCAAATACTAGTTTTGCAGGTTCGGGAGGTGGACTCTACTCTGGAAATAAAATTTATCTTGGTCAATTTGGACCTAATACATCGATTGGATGGGTGATTTTTCAAAATGCTTGGAATGGCAGTTCTGTTAATGTGAACAGACCAAGGTTTTACTCGAATCCAGATTTAAACCCAGAGTCAACAGCAAGTGCAAGACAACATAATGTGCAGCTCTATGATAACAGTAGAGATGTAATCTTAATTGGCTTCGAAGATTTGAATAGACAAACAAATTCAGATGAAGATTTTAACGATCTCATCTTCTATGTATCAGCCAATCCTATTACATCAGTGGTAACGATAAACATACCGAGAACTACGGAAACAGCTACAGATACAGATCAAGATGGCGTAATTGATGCAAGTGATGATTATCCCAACGATCCTGCAAAGGCATTTAATAATTGGGCCTATGGCACACTTGCTTTTGAAGATATGTGGCCCTTTAAAGGTGATTATGATTTTAATGACCTTGTAACGGGTTATTCTATTAACCAAATAACGAACGGTGAAGGAAAGGTTGTTGAGATTAAAATGGATTTAGAAGTAAAGGCAGTTGGCGCAGCCTATACAAATGCTTTGGCATTTATGTTGGGTGATTTAACTCCCTCGGATATTCAGAGTGTTTCTGGGCAACATACAAGTGGAGGAGTAGGAACGAGTGGAATTGAATTGAATCAAAATAAAGCAGTCATTGTTGCAATTGATGATGTCTATGATTTCTTAGGAAGACCAGAAGGAGCATTTTTTAATACCCTCAGCTTTAAGCCTAGCGAGGCATTTAAGCTAATTTCAATTGACATTGTTTTGGCATCGCCAAAATCTGCATCCTTAATAGGTTTGGCTCCCTTTAATGCCTTTATAGTGCCTGAAGGAATAAACGGAAGTCAAGCTAGACGTGAAATACATCTTGCAGGTATGCATGGTTCGGATTTATTGGACAGTCAACTCTTTGGACAAAATGATGACAATACTAACCCAGCTTTAAACAACTACTACAAGTCTAACACTAACCTTCCTTGGGCCATGAATATTACTTCAACCGAATACAAACATGTTCTGGAATATGAGCCAATTATTAATGCATATCATCATTTTGCGAATTGGGCTCAAACTTCTGGTGGTATCTATAATGATTGGTATATGAATAAGTCTGGTTATAGAAATGTCAATAAAATATTTAACTAAATAAATTGTTGGGCAGTTTTGTATTATTCTATCAGTCGCATTCATGCAATTGAAGGAATTCAATTCGTTTTATTAAAACTTTGGTTTGTTTATTTTAGTCGCTCTTGAGCGCATGGTCTTTTGCGTTAAGGACAGACTTATATGGACGAACTCATTGCCACATTTATTTTCTACTTCGCAGTAATAGATCCTATTGGTTCTGTGCCAGTTTTTATTGCTGCTACAAACGGACTAACTTCTCAGGAAAAACGACATACGGCTTTCAAAGCGGTATTGGTTTCATTATTGGTCCTTTTGTTTTTTATTGTCGCTGGAGAGCTTATTCTAGATGCCATTGGTATTCCTTTATCTGCGTTTCAAATCGCAGGAGGAATTATTTTATTCCTTTTTGCATTGACAATGATCTTCGGAGATAGCAAGCCAGAGTCTGAAATAAAATCAATTAAGAACACAACAGAAATTGCAATTTTCCCAATGGCGATGCCTTCTATTGCTAGTCCTGGTGCTATGTTAGCGGTTGTCTTATTAACAAAGAATTCAGAGCATAGTATTTGGGAACAAATCCAATCTAGCTTTATGATGATTAGTGTTTTGGCTATTGTGCTTGTGCTTTTGCTACTTTCAACCAAAGTTCACAAGATTATCGGTAATGCCGGAGCTAGCGTAATAAGCCGTGTTATGGGTTTAATACTGTCCTCTGTTGCGGTTGCAAACGTTATTGAAGGCGTGAAAGAATCCTTTATGTTGTAGTGATAAAGCCCAGATCAAATCTGTAGATTAGACCATTGAAAAAAGAGTAAACCATGAAATACCAGTTTTTAGTTTTAGTATTTGTCTCCCTTTTGTTTAGCTGTGAAACTGAGGTGAAAAAAGAAAAAATTGATCCGGTAGACTGGTCTGCACGAACCGCAGAAATGAACGATTCTGACTCTCTTGAATATGGCAAATCATACCTTTCTATCTACTCTCAGATTTACAGCGTTTCAGCACTAAAGACTCAAAATTTAGCAGCTATGGTAAGTCTCAGAAATACAAGCGATACAGAGTCTATTTTCATTTTGAGCACTAAATACTACGATACAAGAGGAGAGTTGGTGAAAAGTTATTTCGATAATCCAATTTACTTGAATCCACTGGAAACAGTAGAGATTTTAATCAATGAAGTTGATGTTTCAGGTGGGACAGGATCCAATTTCATTTTCGAATGGAGATCACCACAGAACGTTTCAGAACCCTTATTTGAAGCCATTATGACTTCTACCAAGGGACAGCAAGGAATATCGTTTACAACGCAGTCGGTAAGGATTCAATAGGTTTTACTTACAACAGCATCTATTCGATTATGATGAATGTGCGTTGAATTTTGTTTTCTAAGCTCTTTGCATTTATCAAATCCTAGGGGTTCTGCCACAGATAATTCCAAATGGTAAACAGATAATAAATTGGTCAATCTAAAACGCAATTTATAGCCATTTCGTCTCGTTTTCTATAGTAAGAACAACTACTTTTCTCGCTTCTTAAACTCACTTTAAACTGCAATTATGACCAGCTTTCTTAAAAAGTTTACTCTATTCTTTATCAGTGTTTTATTCATGGTTTCGTGTGGAGATTCATCGAAGACGCCACCGAAAGTTGATCCGGCAATTACAGAATATGTTTCTGCTTTTACGGCAGGCATAGTTTCATCAGAAGCAAAAATCAGAGTCATCTTTAATAAAAATGTGCTCAGTGCAAAACCGAGCGAAACAGCAGATAAAAACCTCTTTGACTTTTCCCCAAATATTGATGGTCAAGCGATTTGGGTAGACAGCAGAACATTAGAGTTTACGCCAGAAGAGCCAATGAAGAATGGTAAGCTGTATGAAGGAAATCTTGATTTAACAAAACTCTTTAGTAATGTACCGTCAGAATTAGAAGAGCTGCCGTTGCATTTTCAAATCATTAATCAAGGCGCATCTGTTTTAAATACACGCGCTCAATCGTATTCAAATACAGAATTAGAGTGGAATAAAGTATCGGGTTCAATTCTTATGAATGATGTTGCTGATATATCTGAAATTGAAGAGTTGCTCTCTGCTAAACAAGATGGAGAACGTTTAAAAGTGTCTTGGGTGCAAGGAGCAGACAGAAAGCGTTTTTCATTTACAGTAGATTCTGTTAGCCGCAGCAATACGGCTTCTCAAGTAAATTTAAAATGGAAATCAGATTGGATAAATGAACAAGATAAAGTTACTTCTTTAGAGATTCCGGCTTTGGGCGACTTCAAAATTATGGATGTCCAGGCGGTGAGTCAACCTGCGCAGCACGTGGTGATTACTTTTTCAGATCCTTTACAGGAAGGGCAAAACCTTAAGGGATTAGTTACTATTTCTCGTGCTTACCGCTTGAGTTACCAAGTAAATAAGAATCAATTGAAAGTGATGTTTGGCAAGCGCTTAACAGGTACTCAGAAAGTAACGGTGTTTCCAGGTATAAAAAATGTAATGGGCTACCAATACAAAAAAACGTA
>ERZ767310.889-NODE-889-length-17586-cov-5.010439_pt1 | contig 17586 bp, 18 predicted proteins | sample MGYA00374954_ERZ767310 | MGnify/ENA primary metagenome ERZ767310 (study PRJEB28948, sample SAMN06267188) | marine metagenome | isolation source: Columbia River Estuary | place: USA:Columbia River Estuary, USA | collected 2013-07-23 ...
GAATCCTATCGAATCACCAAACTTATTGCGCCCAAATCAATTGCCTTTGAGCTCTGCTGACAGTATAATGTTGGAAGAGTTGAAAATGGAAGCGGATAGAATCAGAAATTAGAAGTTTCAATAAAAGATATTGTTGGTTATAAAATCTTAGATTTGGGCATGAAGACTTCACTTTTAACCCTTTTTACCTTTTGTTCTTTTTTCATTTTTGCGCAATCTTCAACTCCTAACACTAGCCCAAATGCTGGGTTAAAATTGGGGAAGAATCATCCTCACAATAGCAACCCCGATTACATAGCAAAGACGGGTAAAATGATGTTTAATTATAACGATGGTGAAATAGAGGAGCCTAAAGTAACGGCTGAGTTATTTTTACATAGTTCAAACATGGATTTTACAATTACGGATGAACGACTGGTAATTTTCTACGATGCGACTTATAAAAAGTTCATGCTGAATCAATTGTATCTAAACGACAAAGATGTCATTGTTGAAGGCTCAGCACTTCCACCAAAAAGTGAAACAGACAGTGACGCTAATATTATTTTAAGTTGGGATATTGAAGGTAAGCCACTGGTCGTTATTCTTTGGAAAGAATATTTTCAGTCAAGTCTAGATTATCAACCCAAACACAAAAAAAAGAAGAAGAAACACTAAAGCTTCCTGTGCATAACTGTTGAATTTGTGGAGCATGCATTCTGAACTAATACATTTTGTTCCAGAATAATTGGTAATTCTTTTCGACTTATTGTTTCGAATTTTTGCTTTTCAAAAAAGCCTTCTGCGGTATCTGTGAGAAGATAAATATCTTTCAAGCCCAACGCCTGTGCCTTTTCATACAGATGACCGCAGAGATCAGAACCCAATCTATTCTTTTGGTACTTTTTATTAATGCAGACACTTCGCAGCATTGAAAATGTATCAATTACCGTTAGGGCTCCAGCACCTAATATCTCATCACCTTTGAATAAAGCAAATAAAAAGACATTATTATCTGTCAATCCAGAACGAGAGAGATTGTTTTGTTCGAGTAGCTCGGCAACAGCAGAAGAGTTGTTTTCTATTTGCCGAAACTCCATATTTAGACTTTTTCTGCTAGGTTTTTGCAGTACGCCTTTATCTCAGAACGCGTTTTTCTAAAAGCTGCTTTTATTTCATCTTCAGTCCCTTTTAGTTTAGATGGATCTGAAAAACTGTGGTGTATAAGTTGAGCCCCACTTGGAAACCATGGGCATGCTTCTCTTGCATGGTCACAAACCGTCAGGACCAATTCAAAATCAATGGCTTTGTATTCGTCTATATGGTTAGAAGTATGAGTCGAGATATCTATTCCATCCTCGTTCATTGCCCAAACGGCTCTAGGATTAAGGCCGTGTGTTTCTACTCCAGCGCTATAAACGGTTGCTTTACCTTCTGTAAATTGTTTCAAATAACCATGCGCCATTTGGCTTCTACAGCTGTTTCCTGTGCACAGGACTAAAATGTTTTTCATGCTTTGTTGTAATATTTCTTTTTCAATTTAGCGGCTACATTCACTAATAGAATTAGTGCAGGTACTTCTACCAATGGACCAATAACTCCCGCAAAAGCTTGTCCTGAATTTAATCCGAATAAAGCGATAGCCACAGCAATAGCGAGTTCAAAATTATTTCCTGTTGCGGTAAAAGATAAAGACGCATTCTCTTTATATCCGGCCCCCATTTTCTTGGCTGCAAAAAAGCTAATCAAGAACATCACAATGAAATAAATGAGCAATGGAATAGCAATTCTGACTACATCGAAAGGTATTTCTACAATCATTTCGCCTTTGAGGCTGAACATTAGAACGATTGTAGACAGCAGAGCAATTAAGGTTATAGGTGAGATTTTAGGAATAAAAACGGTGTTATACCATTCTTCTCCTCTCGCACGAATCAAGATTACCCTGCTCATTATTCCCATAAAAAATGGAAGACCTAAGTAGATAGCTACACTTTCGGCTATCATGCCAATAGAGATGTTTAACTCTAAAGATTCAAAACCAAAGAATGGCAATAAATAGGTGATGAAAAACCAGGCGTAAACGCTGTAAAAGAACACTTGAAAAATACTGTTTATGGCAACCAAGCCTGCCGCATACTCTCGACTACCATCAGCTAATTCGTTCCATACTATAACCATGGCAATGCAGCGCGCTAAACCGATTAGGATTAATCCAATCATATATTCTGGTTGGTCTCGTAAAAAGATAATGGCCAATGCGAACATTAAAATTGGACCTACTACCCAGTTTAAAACTAAAGAAAGGGTAAGGACTTTAGTGTCTTTGAAAACCGTTGGTAAGGTTTTGTAATTCACTTTTGCTAAAGGCGGATACATCATGAGAATAAGACCTATGGCAATGGGAATGTTTGTGGTACCACTAGACATACTTTCAATGCTTCCCGAAATAGATGGAAACAAGTATCCAGAAGCCACGCCAATGGCCATGGCTAAGAATATCCAAAGGGTTAAATATCTATCTAAGAACTTGAGGCGTTTTTTCATTTTTCAGTATTGAGATACTAGATGTGAGACATTTAGTCTTGTGTCTCATATCTAATTGTCTTGTGTCTATTTTAGCAACATCCTGAAGGGCCGCAACAAGAGCCGTTGTCTTCGGTTTGTAGTTCTTTTAAATTCAGCTTTAGTTTAGCAACGGGTTCTGCCGAATTTGATTTTTCGCCATAAACAGTAATGCTAAAAATACCAGTTTCACGTGCCTTCATTTCCTCAATTTGTGTAGGACTTAAGTATTTTAGAAGAATGTCATCTGGTAACTGAACAATCTTTTCTTTTTGAATTTGAATGTTTTTAAAACCTGCGTTTTCAATAGCTTTCAGGTATTCATCCATTTGAATAGCGCCAGAAACACAACCCGCATACATTTCAGCATCGTTTAGTAAAGTGTCTGGCAATTCTCCTTTCAACACAATGTCAGAAACAGAGAAATGACCGTTTGGTTTTAAGACTCTGAACATTTCATTCATCACTTTTTGCTTGTCAGGAACCAAGTTTAATACACAATTACTCACCACAACATTTGCAGAGTTTTCGGCAACAGGCATATCGTCAATGTCTCCTTGTCGGAATTCAACATTGTTGAATCCTCGCTTGTCTGCATTTATTCTCGCCTTGTTAATCATGGCAGGCGTAAAGTCAATTCCTAAAACTTTTCCAGAAACGCCAACTTCATGTCTTGCGATAAAAGCATCATTTCCGGCTCCAGATCCTAAATCAATTACCGTGTCGCCTTCATTTATTTTTGCAAAATTAGTTGGCAATCCACAACCTAAGCCTAAATCGGCATCTTCGTTGTATCCCTCTAACTTTTCATAATTCTCAGCCATAATGCTGTAGTTTTCATCACTCACAGGAGTGGTGCCGCAGCATGTTGCAAGGTTATAATCTTTGCTTTGTTCAGCAACTTTAGTGTAAGATTGCTTAACGATGTCTTTTAATTCTTGTTCCGTTTTCATAACGCTTCAAATTTTTAAGTTAACAACACGTGGGGTTATAGCTTCTTAACATTAAACTCAAGGTTGAGGCAATTTTATTCCAATTCTCTGAATTGATGCAATAGTTTACGCTTGTTCCAGAAATGGTACCCTGAATAATTCCAGCATTTTTAAGTTCTCGTAAATGTTGCGATACTGTCGCTTGAGAAAGAGGAAGTACTTCAACTAAATCTCCGGTTATGCAACTATTGGTTGAAATTAGATGCTCTATTATGGCAATCCTGGCAGGGTGGCCCAAAGCTTTACAAATAGCCGAAACTTGATTCTGACTTTTTGTAAACGCATCTGTTTTTGTTAATCCCATCGCTTTATTAATTTATTGCAATATTACGATGAAGTAATTTCATAGCAATGAAAAATGTGGTTTTATTTTCTTGATTGTCATTTTTCAAATAATGAAAACGCAACGAAACCACAATACAGACAGGCCTTCAAATAATATGTGTTCTGGTTGAAATAAAGCTATAGCGAGATTGGAAAGTTCTGAGCTTGCCTCAGAGATCATCCAACCGAGGTTGGACTTTATGAATAACAGGTTAGGTTTTATTTGTGAGCCTTGAATTTTTCTTGCGCCTACGCTGAAGCTTCTGCGAAAGTGTTTGTTTCGTTTCTTTTGCTTCAAGGCAAAGAGAAATGAAAAAGCCTAGTGGCTTGATCGAAAGAAAGTACTTTTTGTCTTCAAGCCAAAAAGGTCTAGGCTTTTTTTTAAAAAAGAACTTCCTGTTCATTTCACTAAGTTCATCTGGATGATCCTCGAACAAGTTTTCAGCTATTCAGTTTCACTTACAATTAAGAGAAGTGAGTTAAGTTGTAATGCTATTTGTTTTTCTTTGTCTTAAGAGTAGATTTTTAGAAAATGAAGATATATACCAAAACCGGAGACAAGGGAACAACATCATTAGTTGGTGGCACTCGCGTTTCTAAATATGATGTTCGCCTACATGCATATGGTTCTACAGACGAGCTGAACAGTTGGATTGGATTGATTGGAGACATGTGTGAGGATGAGGAAATGGTCACTTTTTTAAGATCCATTCAAGTAGAGCTTTTCGATTTAGGCTCTAATCTAGCTTCAGAAAAAGATCAAGAGATTATTCCTTTGCCGAAGATTGAGGATTCTGCCATAAAGACATTAGAAGATAAGATTGACGAAATGAATAAAGTATTGCCTCAACTGCGAACTTTTATTTTACCTGGTGGCGATGTGCTAGTAAGTTATTGCCACATTGCCAGAACGGTTTGCAGAAGAGCAGAAAGATGGTCTGTAGAGTTAATCGAAAAGGAAGAATTAGATGAAATATATGTAAGGTATTTAAACCGTATGTCTGACTTCTTATTTGTGTTAGCTCGCTATTTTGCTCACAATAAAGAGGTTAAAGAGATTCCGTGGATTCCTAAAAAATAGGGGTCACTGAGAATAATTTTATGGGCTTGGAAAAGAGAGTAAAAAAATTACATTTGCAGAAATTAAAATTGATAGTTTAACGATGTATTGGACTTTAGAATTAGCAAGTTATCTGAGTGATGCGCCCTGGCCAGCAACAAAGGATGAATTGGTTGATTACGCCATCAGAACTGGAGCACCACTTGAGGTTGTCGAGAATTTACAGGCGTTAGAAGAAGACGAAGGAGAGGCTTATGACAATATTCTAGAGATATGGCCAGACTATCCTACAGAGGAAGATTTCCTCTGGAACGAAGACGAATATTAAAAACGAAATATGAAGCTGCCGATTAGGGTGGCTTTTTTTTTGTCTTTTTAATTTTGCCAACGCTTTAACCAAAGCCTTTTAGCTTCAATTCTGACACTTTGTCTAAATGCCTGTTGTGGCATTTTTTTCGTTAGTAGATATTGCACTTAAATATGAAGTCAGCAAGCCCTTAAAAGTTATTTTTGCGAGCCTTGTTGATGAATGATAAAGACATGACGACATGTTAAATTTTTTAAAGAAAATATTTGGAGACAAATCTGTTAAAGATTTGAAAGAACTCCGTCCCATAGTTGATAAAATTAAAGCGGTTGAACCTGGAATTGCTAAGCTTTCTGCCAATGAATTACGTGCTAAAACTCAAGAGTTTAGAGCGATAATCGCTAAAAGTAGCGAAGCTGAAAACAAAGAGATTGCCGAGCTAAAAGTAAAGATTGATGCGACAACTGATTTTGCTGCGAAAGAGCAATTTTATGAAAGAGTAGATGAGCTTGAAAAACTAGCCTACGATAAGAACGAAGCTGCACTTGAAGAGATCTTACCTGAAGCTTATGCTGTGGTTAGACATACGGCAAGGCTATTCAATGAAAACAAAGAAATTACTGTTCGTGCCTCAGAAATGGACGAGCAACTTGCAGCTAGATATCCTCATGTAAGCATTAATGGCGAAGATGCCATTTTTCAAAATTCTTGGGACGCTGCTGGTACACCAGTTACCTGGAATATGGAGCATTACGATGTTCAGTTGATTGGTGGTTATGTACTTCACAGTGGTAAAATTGCTGAGATGGCAACAGGTGAAGGAAAAACATTGGTTGCAACTTTACCGGTTTATTTAAATGCCTTAACGGGAAAAGGTGTTCACTTGGTAACGGTGAACGATTATCTCGCGAAACGTGATTCAGAATGGATGGGACCACTTTATCAATTTCACGGGTTAACCGTAGATTGTATTGATCGCCACAAACCGAATTCTGAAGAAAGAAGACAAGCCTATTTAGCTGATATTACTTTCGGCACAAACAACGAATTCGGTTTTGATTACTTGAGAGACAATATGTCTCGTAACCCAGAAGATTTGGTTCAGCGTGGTCACAATTACGCTATTGTAGATGAAGTTGATTCTGTATTAGTAGATGATGCCCGTACGCCATTAATTATTTCTGGTCCTACGCCAAATGGAGATAAAGACCGTGAAAGTTTTAACATCTTAAAGCCGTACGTAGTAAAATTAATGCAGGCGCAGCGGACAGTTGTGCAAGGCGAATTATCTAAGGCTAAAAAATTAATTGCAGAAAAAGATGGTGCTGAAGGTGGCAAGCATCTTTTACGTGCTTATCGCGGATTACCGAAAAATAAGGCATTGATTAAGTTTTTAAGTGAAGATGGCGTAAGAGCGCTGCTTCAAAAAACGGAATCTTTGTTTATGCAAGAGCAAAGTAAAAACATGCACATTATTGACGATGAGCTTTACTTTACAATTGACGAAAAGCAAAATCAAGTAGACCTTTCTGAACAAGGAATTGAGCTGATTTCTAATGATACGGAGCCAGATTTCTTTGTGCTTCCAGATATTGGTTCTGAAATTGCCGTTCTCGAAAAATCTGAATTAGATCAAGAGGAAAAAGCGGTTAAGAAAACAGAAATGATGACTAATTTTGGTTTGAAGAGCGAACGCGTTCATACCATGAATCAGTTGTTGAAAGCCTATTCGTTGTTTGAAAAAGATACGGAATACGTGTTGATGGAAAACAAAGTGATGATCGTTGATGAACAGACCGGTCGTATTATGGACGGTCGTAGATTCTCTGATGGTCTTCACCAAGCCATTGAAGCAAAAGAAAATGTAAAGATTGAAGCGTCTACGCAAACCTATGCTACAGTAACCTTGCAGAATTATTTCCGTATGTATAGCAAACTGTCTGGTATGACGGGTACTGCAGAAACTGAAGCGGGTGAACTTTGGGAAATCTATAAATTAGATGTTGTTGTTATTCCTACGAACCGTCCGATTACAAGAGACGATGTTCAAGATCAGGTTTATAAAACCAAACGAGAAAAATACAATGCGGTTATCGCAGAAGTTGTTAGACTTCGTGAACAAGGCCGTTCTATTTTGGTAGGTACAACTTCTGTTGAAATTTCAGAATTGCTTTCTAGGGCATTGAAAATTCAAAAAGTTCCACAGCAAGTACTGAATGCAAAATTACACCAGAAGGAAGCAGATGTTGTTGCTGAAGCCGGTCGTCCAGGTACAGTAACCATTGCAACGAACATGGCTGGTCGTGGTACAGATATTAAATTGTCTGATGAAGTAAAAGCTGCTGGTGGTTTAGCTATTGTCGGTACAGAGCGACACGATTCCAGACGTGTAGACCGTCAGTTAAGAGGTCGTGCCGGTCGTCAAGGAGATGTGGGTTCTTCGCAATTCTATGTATCTCTAGAAGATAACTTAATGCGTTTGTTCGGTTCTGAAAGAATCGCAGGTATTATGGATAAAATGGGCTTGGAAGAAGGAGAGATGATTCAGCATGGAATGGTTTCGAAATCTATTGAAAGAGCACAGAGAAAAGTAGAAGAAAACAACTTTGGTGTACGTAAGCGTTTATTGGAATATGATGATGTAATGAACTCTCAGCGTGAGGTGATTTACAAAAGAAGGCGCCATGCTCTTTTTGGAGAACGTTTGTCTGTAGATATTTCAAATATGATTTATGATACCTGCGGAAGCATTGTGTCAGAGTTTCAACCTTCTAAAGATTACCAAGGGTTCAAGTTAGAATTATACCGCGTTTTGGCTTTAGATTCTGAAATCAATGAGGATGATTTTAATCAGAAAAACGAGGATGAAGTTACAGACTTTGTTTACAATAAGGCTATTGAGGCATACCAATTAAAGACCGAGCGCATCGCTAAAGTTGCTTTCCCGGTGATTAAGAATGTGTATAGCAACAAGAACAATAATTTCCAAAACATTGTTGTGCCATTTACGGATGGTGTGAAGTCGATGCAGGTTGCAACGAACTTGAAAGATGCTTACGATTCTGAAGGAAAGACATTAACGAAAGACTTTGAAAAAGGTATTGTTTTAGCCATTATTGATGACAGCTGGAAAGAGCACTTACGTGAGATGGACGAGTTGCGCCAGAATGTTCAAGGAGCACAATACGAGCAAAAAGATCCGTTGTTAATTTATAAGTTCGAGTCTTTCAAATTGTTTCAAAATATGTTGGATGCAACCAATAAGGAAATCGTTTCTTTCTTGATGAAAGGTGATTTACCACATCCTGATCCTTCTCAAATGAGGCAGGCGCCTGTGAAGCAGAAAACAGATTTAAGTGGTTTGCAGACAAGTCGTTCTGATGCCCAAGAAATCGCACAAGGTGGCGGTGGGCAAGGACAACCTAATCAGCCGCAAAGACCACCTAAACCAAAGCAGGTAATTAAAACTGAAAAACAGTACGGTCGAAACGAACGGGTTAAAATTCAGAACCTAACCACGGGCGAAGAAAAAGAAGTGAAGTACAAACAGGCAGAGCCTCTATTGGCAGATAATCAATGGACTGTTGTTGAGTAAACTTCTAGATACTTAGAAAAAAGACAAGTAGAGTAAAAAGCCCGATGCATTGCATCGGGCTTTTTTGTTTAAAATATTTTTAAAGGGTAGCAGTCTTTCGCTGTCGCGGATTTGCACCCAGTTAAAGAGCTTGGGCTGGCGCCAGTTTGTAACTGGTGTCCAAATAGTATTAGGAAACAAATAGCTTAGTGTGGCATGTTAACTTTTTCGCAGCACGGATTGAAAATCCGCGCCAGCGTGGGAGTTTAAAGAATAACGAAGATTAACACGAAATCGTTTATTCTTCAATCTTGATATCTAGTAATTTTTTAGCAGCAACATGCGCTTCAGGAGAAAAGTCGGTGCTCGTTGAAATGTATTGAAGTTGAGCTTTTGTTTTAGTCTCAAAACGCTTTTCAAGTTTCGTAATCGTTTTGGGATACAACGTGTTTTTACTTTCGGCTGGTCCTGAAATTTGTTTGATTAAATTTTTGACAATTAAAGGGTTAAAGCCTAAGTGTAAAATAAGAAAGCCAAAAGCAATGAGATCTATTGACAACCATCCTATAGAAAAACTCATTCCAAAGTTTGTTAACTCTAGAAGTGGAGATAAGGCAAGCAATAAATAAATAGAAGGCATATACACTCTTCCAAAACTTACGTGTAAAAAAGAAGATACCCCAAATGATCAAGAGCAAAACGTGAGCTAAAATCATTTGTCCTGAGAAAACAGGCGTGGTAATCGTAACCTTATCTGAATTCGCTACTGATATACCGAATAAGTTGAAGTACGAGAACAAAATAATGCCGGTGAGTAAAAACAGCGAAATGCCAGGCCTAAAGTCTTTTGGGTGTATTTTTGGAAAATGCACTGGCATTGATACTACGCTAATAAAACCTCTTCTACAAACTCCCTTACACAGCCGTGGCCACCATTTTTGGAAAGTACAACATCAGCAATGGCAATGACTTTCTTTACAGCATCAGCTGGGCAAGCACTTAGACCAACTGCTTCCATCACAGGAATGTCTTTTAAGTCATCGCCAATGTAGGCGACTTCTTCTGCTTTTAAGTTTAGATTTTTAAGCCACTGGTTTAAGATTTCAAGCTTTGGCGTATAGCCCACATACACGTGGTTTACCTTCAACACTTTTGCACGCGCTTCTACTAAGGCTAAGGAATGCCCAGCGCTTATAAAACCAAAGTCTATTCCTGCATCGCGACACAAGCCAACGGACATGCCGTCTTTCACGCTAAAGCGTTTCATTTCTTCGCCCGTGCTGCTGAAATACATGCCGCCATCGGTCATCACGCCATCCACATCAGTGATGAGCATTTTTATTTTTTTGGCTTTCTCTTTAAGCATTCAACGCTTGTCTAATGTTCATAGCTTTGGTTAAAATGCCTTCCAATTTGTCTAATTGCAACATGGTATGCGGGTCGCTTTTTGCTGTTTTAGGATCAGGATGCACTTCCATAAAGAAGCCATCAGCGCCAGTAGCAGCGGCAGATAATGCAACCGTTTCAATCATACTTGGATCTCCACCTGTAACACCTTCTGTTTTGTTGGGTTTTTGTACGGCATGCGTACAATCCATAATCGTGAAAGCGCCCAAAGCCTTTAATCTTGTAATGGCAGTTGCGTCTACAATTAAGTCGGTATAGCCAAAGCTATTTCCGCGCTCGGTTAGCCACACTTTTTCGTTGCCTGTGCTTCTCACTTTTTCCAAAGGAAACAGCATCGCTTCTGGAGAAAGGAATTGCCCTTTCTTAATGTTTACGCCTTTTCCTGTTCTTCCAGCCGCCAACAGCAATTCTGTTTGTCGACACAAGAATGCGGGAATTTGAATATTGTCTACATACTTAGCAACTAGGTCTGCTTCGTGACTTTCGTGGATGTCGGTAATCGTTTGAACGCCTAATTCTTTCCCCACGCTTTGAAGAATTCCCAAAGCGAGTTCATCACCAATTCCAGTGAAGCTATCTAAGCGGCTGCGGTTTGCTTTTCGGTAACTGCCTTTAAATATAAAGTTGATGTCTAAAGCATCGCAAATGCGTTTTACTTCGCGACCAATAATAAATGGCATTGTATCGTCTTCTATGGCGCAAGGCCCTGCTATCAGTGTAAACTTACTCATTTCCTCGTGCTTTAGAACCTAAGTACCCGCTGTGGTGCCTTAGGGCGTATTGTTCTTTTGTAAATCCTATTTTCTCTTCCATCAGTACTACCAAAACGTCTCCAACAACGGTCATCACTGTTGTAGATGTTGTGGGCGCTAAACCTAACGGACAAATTTCTTTTGGGTTGCCTGTCAATAAGGTGACATCGCTAAAATTTGCCAATTCACCTTCCGGGTTTCCGGTTAAACCGATGATTTTTATTTCTGGATAAATGCGTTTTACCAAGTGCTCTAATTCAATGATCTCCCTTGTTTTACCAGAGTTTGAAATCAAAAGTAAAATATCATTTTCTTGCACCATTCCTAAGTCGCCATGCTGCGATTCACTCGGATGTAAAAATATAGCTGGCGTACCAGTAGAAGCCAAAGTAGTGGCGATGTTTACGCCAATTTGCCCGGCTTTTCCCATTCCAGATACAACTAACTTTCCACGTTTTACGTGTACTTGTTCGTGAATCAATTCGATGGCGTTTTGAATGATGCCATCGATAGGGATATTTTTAATGGCCTCAACTTCTTTGGCAATTAAGGCTTGAATTTTAGACTGTACCATAGTAACTAGATAGGTGGCAAATTTAGGTTTTAGTTATAAGGTATTAAATATAATAGGGTTCTTTTGCTTAGGCCCTATTCTTCTTATTTCAAGTTCGTTTTTGGCTTGACCCAAAAAGAACCAAAAAGGTCAAGGCTTACAAGAATAAACTAACCTGATTTTCACAAAACCAAGTGCGGTCGAGTGATATTCGAACAAGTTCTCATCTTCTCGTCCTTACTAAGGTTTCATTTTATTCAGAACAGATTTTTCTTGAATGCCGATAGAACTAGATTTAAAGAACAGATTGATCTATTAGATTTTTTGCTAGAGACCAATTTAGAACAAGGTTTTATTTATTATTAAAGTTGTTTGTAGCTCCTCTCCTTTATAAGGAGAGGTGGCACGAAGTGACGGAGTGGTTGGATAATATTTTAGACAGTTTAAGTTATTTAGTTTTATCGTTGAGCTTTTGATAACAACTAATAAATATTTGCCTTTGTCTCGTGAAAACAAGATTTTGACAAGATAAAATCAAATCGGCTTTTTTTATCGTAAATGAATCTTGTGTCACTAATTCAAAACGGTCAGCGCAACCATGGGGTGAAAAAAGTGAATGGCCAGCGGAATCTATGCAGTAGTTTAAAGAGTCATTGTTCAATTGCCAGAGCCCAATGTCGGAGTAATGTTTAACTAAAATTGAGATGTCAAGGCTTGAGATTTTGACCTTTTTTGTTTTCGTGTGTTTGATTATCCACTTTTATTTCCTCTCATGAAATTTTCACATTTCAGAATAAGTGTACATTTTCCAAAGGCCTTTATAATTGACAAGGACAAATTTTTTAAACTCGTTAGAGCCTCCGCATTCACGACCATAAGTAATAATTGTGTCAGACTTGGGTGTAAAAAACCCTGCAGCATTTGTTAAATCTTCAAGGTTGTAGTTGGGGTCCTTTTCAGAGTTGATTTGAGCAAAGCTTGTATTAACCCAAAAAGTAAGGCTTAAGAATGTTTTAATCTGATATTTCATTTCTGTATTTTACTCGAAGTAAAAAAACAAGAACTAAGAAGAAATCACATTCATTTCCTTAATCAAATCCAACCCTTGATATTTTAAAAGTAATTGCGCTACCGTGAGCGTGTCTTTTTCGCAGTATACTTTTATGCGTTCCAAATCATTGTCGTTGTAATATACAGAACCAACCTGTGAGCCATCTATGTCATCTTTAGGCGTAGGAATATCGAATAGAGCAGCCAATAGTTTTAAGCTTGTAAAATGTTTGTAATCGCCAAACTTCCATAGCTCCATAGTGTCTAGATGCTGGACTTCCCAAGGTTTTTTGCCGGCCAAGTTTAATGAAGATGGAATGTCAACTCCATTGATTAGCATTCTTCGAGCGATGTATGGAAAGTCAAATTCTTTGGCGTTGTGTCCGCAGAGTAAATGATGTGGTTCGTTATAATGTTTTGTGATTAATTCAGAAAACTCTTGTAACAAAATAGTTTCATCATCCCCATAGAAGGACTTTACATGAAACTCGTGTTGGTTTCCGCTATAGCGAAGATAACCACAAGAAATGCATACGATTTTACCAAACTCTGCATAAATGCCAGCTTGCTTTTCGTAAAATTCTTCTGGGCTAAATTCATCTTTTCGCTGCCATTTGGTTTTATCAGCATAAAGCTTCTGCCATGTTTCGTCTAAATCACCAAAAGTGGGTGCTCCTGAAACAGTTTCGATGTCTAAAAATAATACGTTGGTAAGGTTTAGGTTTTTGAGTAACATTTTAATTAATATCTATAGTGTATGAAGTATTTAAAAGTGTTGTATTGCTTAAGGTTGTGTTTATTTTAATGAGCTGGTTTTCTGTTTTTACTAGGGTAGAAGAAAACCGAACCTTAAATCCTATGCTTGGAGAGTCTACGCTGTTGCCATATCCTTGAAGATGTGAGTTCAGCTGATTAATTAAATCGTCAGGGTTGGTATAGGTTACGCCTTTAAAAATAAAGCTACAGTCATCTGTAATGTTTCGATCCGACCCACCTTCAGTTTTTGCGAAAACCAAAATACTTTCATAGTTGTTTTGAAATATCCAATTGCTTTCTTCCTTTTTGGCATAGGCCGTTGTGCTGAATAAAGAAGGTATTACAAAATTTGAAGCTGTTTGGACATACACGTATTGCATTGTTGCTTCAAGTTCGGACCATTTTACTGCATTGTCTTCGGTTAAAGACCTGTTATTGACAAAGTTTCTTAGATTCAGGTAGCTCTCATTAATTTCTACTTGATATGTTCTTGGCTTACTGCAGGAAGCTAATAAATCGATTATGAGCATAAAGGCGAAAACGTAAGCTACTTTTCTAGTCATTATAAAATCTGTTTTGAAATAATTTGTTGAATGTAAATTTAGTAATTCAATTTCTATTGAAGGATGAAGATTCTTGTTTCATATGGATTAAGAGTCAATGGGGCAGAAGCTATGTGGTCGTTGATTCCGAAGATGTCTTTTAATACTATCGAACCTTCGAACCTTTCTTTGTAGCGCGACAAATCTTCAATAACGACTTCTTCAGAAGCATTCATGATGACCATAATCTCTTCGTTTTCCGTATAGCGGAAATAGCAATAGACGCCATCTTTAGGTACGAATTGAACGAGCTTACCTTCAGTTATCGCTTTGCTTTTTTTTCTAAAGTGGGCTAAATTTTTAATGTAATTAAAAGCTTCGTTTTCTAATTCTGTTCTTCCAGACGCTTCAAATTTGTTGACACTGTCTTCTTTCCAGCCACCCCAAAAATCTTCTCGAATTTCACCATGTCCGTCCGTTGCTTTCATGAGTATTTCTGTGCCGTAGTACATTTGAGGAATACCTCGAGTTGTCAACATCAGAGCATTTGCCATTTTAAACTTCCGCATATCCTCTTCCAACAGCCCGTATATTCTAGCAATGTCATGGTTGTCTAAAAAGGTTACTAAGTTTTCTGGTTGTGAGTACAAATAATCGCCAGACAACACATAGTATATTCTGTTAATGCCTTCTGCCCAGCCATGTTTTTCCTTAAAGCCCTTATGAATTGCAAAAGCCAATTGAAAATCTGTAACGCTCTGCAAGTTTGTATTGCCTGGGTTTAATGGATTGTCTTTGGCAAACCAACTTTGCACTTGTGGACCATGCACCCAAGTCTCGCCAAACATGAAGAATTTCGGATATTCTCTTCCTATTTCATCCGCAAATTTGGACATGTATTCTTTTTCAGGATAGGCATAAGTGTCTATTCTAAAGGCATCAATACCAAATTCCTCAATCCACCAGATAGAGTTTTGTGTCATGTAATTTGCAATGTGGGTATTACTTTGGTTAATATCTGGCATGTGTTTGTCAAACCATCCATCGGTCATTAAAGTTTTGTCTTTTTCTGAAGCATAAGGATCATGCAAAGACGTTGCACGGTAATTTGTTTGTGTAAATTCTGGCCACTCGTTTACGAAATCATCTTGAGGCATGTCTTTCATTAAATAGTGTTCGTTGCCAAAATGGTTGTACACCACATCCATAATTACTTTGATGCCTTTTGCATGACAGGCATCAATAAAGGCTCTGTATTCTTCATTGGTTCCAAAGCGCGGGTCTATTAAATAATGATCGGTTATGGCATAGCCGTGGTAAGATTCTTTGGGTTGGTCATTTTCTAAAAGTGGATTAATCCATAAAGCGGTTACACCTAAGTCATACAAATAATCAATTTTACTTCGTATGCCTGCGATGTCTCCGCCATGTCTTCCATACGGCTCAAAACGATTTACTTCTATTTCATTCATGCCTTTTACGACATCGTTTTTCTCATTGCCGTTTGCAAATCGGTCAGGAGTAATTAAATAAACTAAATCTGAGGGGTCTAATCCCATAAGACTTTTGTTTTGGTCACTTCGTGCTTTTAGCTCGTAATTCACGTGTTTTTTTCCACTGTAAATTTTAAGGTTTTGAGGTTCAGCAGTTTTAGAAATGTAGAGTTGAACAAACAAATAATGAGCGTTATCATTCAATTCAACTGAAAGTAAAATCACATTTTCTGATTTTATCGTCACATCATCAGATAAATCGGTTCCTTTTATCAATAACTCTAAGGTGTCATTTTGCATTCCAATCCACCAAAATGGAGGGTCAACGCGCTCAATGTTTTGAGCTATTGTACTCAATGAAAATCCTAGTAAGCTGAATGCCAGTACAAGTCTAGATATGTGTTTTGTCATATTAGTGTATATTATACACTTAATGTGCATGTCAAATAGAATATTTTCCTACTTTCGCATTAAATGTAAAAAGTACACTAAGGTATAACGGAAAATTTAATTTTATGAGAAAGCATTATTTTTTATTTCTATTTGCGCTTGTTTCTACTTTTGGGTTCGCTCAATTAAGGACGGTAACATTCCAAGTAGATATGGGTAGTACAACAATTAACATGACTGGTGTCCATGTAGCTGGAGATTTTCAAGACACAGCTGGTGCAACAGGGAATTGGAAACCAGACGAGACGACATTGGCACAAGTAGGTGCAACTACGGTTTACAGTGTAACAGTGTCTATTCCTGATGGAACGTATCAGTACAAGATGTTGAATGGTGACAATTGGCCAGATGAAGAAACGATTCCTTCTGAAAGTCAAGTAGGTGGTGGTAACGGAAATCGTTTCATTACAATCTACAAAGACACAACTTTAGCTGCGGTAGAATTCTCTGGAAACGCTCCTGCAGGCAAAGACTTGATGCGTCTGGTAACAGATATGTCTCAAAAAGTAACTTTTGGAACAGTAACTGTTGCGGGTGATTTCCAAATGGCTGCAGGTTTCCCAGGGAACTGGGATGCAAACGCAACAGAAATGTTCAATGCAGACCCCAACAGACCAATGGTTTACGAAAGACTATTGTATGTTGTTGCAGATACATTTGCCTACAAATTAATTGAAGGCGGTAACTGGGAATCAGTGCCTTCTGCTTGTGAGTCGGGTGGTAACAGACCTATGATTGTTAATGGTGATATCGTTGAAGAAAACTGTTTCGCAATGTGTGGACCTTGTCCTGCAGCGCCATTACCGCAATACACAATGACTTTGATGGTAGACATGCAAAATCACTTAGCTTGTAACATGATGGATTCATTAGACGTTGCAGGTTCTTTAAACGGCTGGGCCGGAGGAGACCTTTTAACAGATATGGGTAATGGCATTTGGGGAACAACCATGATGGTAGATTCAGGTGAAGTGCAATTCAAGTTTAGATCTCACTTAGGTGGAAACGTAAGCTGGGAAGGTGTTCCTAACCGTGTAGCTGTGCATTCTTCAGCGGATACTGTTCAAGCTTGTTTTAATGTAGATGGCTTAGGTGGGTATTGTAATCCAATTCCAGCTAAAGCTGATTTAACGTTTAGAGTAGATATGGCTACTTGGGGTGGTTCTATTGATACTGCTGGGGTTTATCTTATTGGTGACTTCACAGCATGGCAAACAAATGCTATTCAAATGACGGCATTACCAGGTGGTATTTATGAAACTACAGTAACAGATTTCTGTCCCGGTTCTATGTACTTCAAATTTGTAAACGGTACACCTGATGCAAGTAACTCTGCCAACGAAGAAAACGCTGGTTTAGATTCTACGTGTGCTGTTGATAATGGAGTTGGTGGAATGAACAGATTCTTCGAAAGACAAAATGCAAATGCAACTACTTTCAACTTGATCTTTGATTCATGTTCAGGTATGAACATTAGCATTGACGAAGAAGAAAAAACAGACATCGTGAAAATGTATCCTAACCCAATGACAAATTCAGCTTGGATTGAATTGACGGAAGGAAACTTTGATGTTACTGTTTTAGACTTGTCTGGAAGAACCATTAAGAATATGAGTAACGTAAGCGGAAAAGTTGAAATCACTAGAGACAACTTAACTTCTGGTCTTTACATCGTTACTGTAACAAACGACAAAGGTGCAGCAAGTAGCGCTAAACTTATTGTTGAGTAAGAATACTTTCATTATTTATTAAAAAGTCTCGGCCTTTGGTCGGGACTTTTTT
>ERZ767310.906-NODE-906-length-17397-cov-6.044516_pt1 | contig 17397 bp, 14 predicted proteins | sample MGYA00374954_ERZ767310 | MGnify/ENA primary metagenome ERZ767310 (study PRJEB28948, sample SAMN06267188) | marine metagenome | isolation source: Columbia River Estuary | place: USA:Columbia River Estuary, USA | collected 2013-07-23 ...
CGATTATTTTTGATTTTGGAATCATCAGCATTTACCATTACTTTTTCGAAGAAATTATTTATTGGCGTATTTAAGATGACTAAATTTTTTAATGCACTTATAAAATCATTCTTAATTAAGCATTGATTAATTTTTGGCTCAAGATCTAACAAAACTTTATGAAGCATAATTTCTTCATTCTCTATTAGAAGATTTTCATCAATAGAGTTAATGGAAATTTTGTCTGCTTTTTTGAGGATATTAGATACCCGTTTATTTGCTGATGAGAGTGTCTCAGATTCCTTGAGTTTTACAAATTCAGAGATTGCTTCTAAGCGCTCTAAAATATCATGAATTTTTTCTGGTCTTGAAGATACCAGTGCATCAACTATCTCATTGGAATAACCAAGATCTTTGAGGTAGTTGAACAGTCTTTCATAGAGGAAATTAGTTAAACTTACCCTAGCAGAATCATTTTTATCTATGAAGTTATCAATTAATGTATTTAGATTGATTGGCAATTTTTTTTCTATGATCAGTCTAATCACACCTATGGCATTTCTCCTTAAGCCAAAGGGATCTTTCTCGCCTGTTGGAATTTCATTTATAGAAAATAAATCAATCAGGGTTGTAAATTTGTCAGCAATTGCAAGCATAAAACCTAACTCATCTCTTGGTAGTGAATCATTAGAGAATCTTGGCTTATAGTGATCTTCAATCGCATTGGCAAAACTTTCATTTTTATTTTCGTTAAGAGCATAGTAGTGCCCCATTATTCCTTGCAGTTTTGGAAATTCACCTACCATGAGGCTTAAAAGGTCTGCTTTAGAAAAAAGACTTAACTCCATTGGGTCAATATCAAATTCTATATTTAAATTTTTGGTTAAGTACTCTAGCTTTTGAGCAACTCTCTCCGCCCGATCTTTTTGTGATCCTAGCTTGTGATGGTAGATAACATTTTCAAGTTTTTCGCAAAAAGTTGTTAACCCCAGTTTCTTATCTTCATCATAAAAGAATTCAGCATCCGCTAAACGGGGCCTGATCACTTTTTCATTCCCATGGATAACTTGATCTGTATTTTTTGGTGAAATATTTGAAACAATAATAAAACTATTTGTTAGGCCGTTATTTTTATTAAAAATAGGGAAGTATTTTTGGTTTGTCTTCATCGTTAATGTGAGGCATTCTTCTGGGATAGAAAGATATTTATCTTCAAAGTTACCGATTAAAATATTTGGCATTTCGACAAGTGATGTTACCTCATCAGTTAAAGCTTCATCTTCAGTAATAAAAAAATCTTTGCCAAGCTTAGCAAGAGCATCTTTTATATCCTTTTTAATCTTAGTTTTACGATTGTTAAAACATACAATTACGTTACCATCCGTCTCTAGAGTTTTTTCATAATCATCAGCATGGTTAATTGTGATGGTTTCTTTATTGGATTCAAACCTATGGCCTCGTGTTTTATTTGATGATGTGCAGCCAAGAATATTTGCATTTAGTACTCGTTTTCCATGAAGCACAATTAAACCTCTCATTGGTCTAGCAAAGTTGACTGATGTCCATCCATCTTCAAGCTGATAAGTCATCACTTTTTTTATTGCTAATTTTTGAAGTGAATTCTTGATAATATCGTTCAAAGAGTCTTCAAGCTTTATACCTTTTAATTTTTTTGTAACATAAATAAATTTCTGACCTTTGTCTTCTTTAATCTCAAGATCTTCTTTTTTAATTGCTTCATCGATAGAACTTATTTTCTTTAATAATGGTTGTGTTGGTTTATTATTTTCATCAAAGCCTACAGAATAGGGCATTAATTTAATCAGCTTTTCTTCGTCTTCTGCTTCATCTATTACTGATTTAATGTTTACAGCAATTCTTCTTGGCGTAGCATATGTTTGAAAATCACTCTTAGTTACTAAATTCCTTGAGATAAGTTCTGATGCTATGGCTTCACCAAACTGATGACTTAAAGTTTCGAGTGAATCAGGTGGTAACTCCTCTGTGAAAAGTTCTATTAGTAAATTATCTTTAACCACTTGAATCACTTTTTTTGTCAAGTTCACTTATCGCTTCTTTGGCATGGTTTTTATCTGCCATGGGGAAACCTAATTTTTTTCTGCTCATTAAGTATGCGCTAGCAACATTTCTAGAAATATCCCTTATTTTTCCAATATAGTCAGCTCTTTCTGTAACGCTTATTACACCCCTTGCATCTAATAAATTAAATGTATGCGCTGCTTTTAAAACTTGCTCGTAGGCAGGTAATGCAAGGTTTTCTTTGACAAGTTTATTTGCTTGTTTAGCGTGGGAGGCAAAAGCCTTTAATAGAAATTCACTATCACTGAATTTAAAGTTGTAACTACTTTGTTCTTTTTCATTTTGTAAGAAAACATCACCATAGCTAATTCCATCTGTCCATTGAATATCGTAAACACTGTCTACATTTTGAATATACATAGCAAGCCTTTCTAATCCATAAGTAATTTCACCCGTGATTGGCTTGCATGTTATTCCTCCTACCTGCTGGAAATAGGTAAATTGAGTGATCTCCATTCCATTCAACCAAACCTCCCATCCTAGACCCCAGGCACCTAGTGTTGGATTTTCCCAGTTATCTTCTACTAGGCGAATATCGTTTTTTTTAAGATCAATGCCAAGGCTCTGAATAGACGACATATAAAGATCTACAATATTTTCTGGCGCTGGTTTTAACGCAACTTGAAATTGATAATAGTGCTGCAGACGATTTGGGTTTTCACCATAACGCCCATCTTTTGGTCTTCTACTTGGCTGCACATAGGCGGCCTTCCATGGCTCAGGCCCAATCGACTTTAAAAATGTGGCGGTATGTGAGGTTCCGGCACCTACTTCCATGTCATAGGGTTGAATGATGGCGCATCCTTGTTTACTCCAATATTCTTGAAGCTTAAAAATAATTTCTTGGAAGTTAAGCATTTTTTTAATTTTAATTAATTACCAACGTATTTTACGTTGTTTCTTAATCACAGCAAGAAACTTACTAATTAATTTTTTACGCAACAAGGTAATTGAGGTAATTAAAAAGCATAGAATTAAAATTGGAAAATGACCATATTTTATAAATGGCGTACTTCCATTAAAACCCTGCACATTCTGAGTAAGTGACCCACTTTGAAATTGGGGTAGTTTATTTATGACCTTACCTTTTTCATTAATAAAAGCAGTGACGCCAGTATTTGTCGCTCGAAGCATCATCCTTCCAGTTTCAATGGCTCTTGCTTGTGAGATTTGCAAGTGTTGTTCGGCAGCAATTGAATGTCCATACCATGCATCATTACTCATATTTAACAAAATGTTTGCGTTGGGTAATTGACGAATTATTTCATTCCCAAATACATCTTCATAGCAAATATTTATTGCTATCTTTTGTTGATCAAACTTCATTGGAAGCTGTATTCTCTCACCCCTAGATAAATCATTAAATGGCATGTTAAGTAGATCTTCATAAATGAAACCAAAAATACCCCTCAGTGGGACATATTCTCCAAAGGGGACTAAATGATATTTCCTATATTTCTGTGATTCATCCTCCCCAAAAGAAATAGCAGAGTTATAAATATCAGCGTCATTCCTTTCGATGACGCCTAAAATTAGATTCCCGTCAATTTTATTCATATGTCTTTTAATTTTATTTAAATAATTTGATGGAATATATTCAAGTAAAAGTGGTATTGAGGTCTCTGGTAAAACAGTCAGGGGAGAATTACTTTTTAAAATTAAACTTTCATACTTATTTAATATTTTTTTAATTTTAGTTTGATCCCACTTTTCATCCTGCTTTACATTGCCCTGCAATAATGTAACTTCAATAGGGTCTCCATTTGGCTCTGTCCATTCAATTTTTTTTAGAAAATGACCTCCGCCCCAGATAATAATGATTAAAAAAATAATCCATAAACGTTGATGGGCTTTATTTAACAAAAGAAATAAGAGATGCGAGGTTAATATTAGAAGGAAGCTAACACCGTAGATACCTGTAATAGGGATGTATCCAGCCAAAGGGCTACCCTCAACTTGAGAATACCCGAGAGTTAACCATGGAAAACCTGTAAAGATCCAAGAGCGAACCCATTCAACTAGTGTGAAAATTGCTGCGACTAAGAGAGGTTGATTTTTAAATTTTGGAAAAACTGAAAGGGATAGAAAAAAAAGAGATAGAAATAAACATAAAATAAAGGTTGAGAGTATTGCTAAAATTTCTGGCATACCCCCAAATTTTTGGAGGCAGATATATATCCAATAAATTCCAAAAATAAATAAACCTAATCCAAAAAGAAGACATTCTTTGACGGGCAGATTATTTTTACGGATTAACCAAAAAAAAATGGTAAATACAAGAGGAAGAATGATATAAAAATTAAACGGGGAAAAACTTAAAACAAGTAAACTTCCAAGAATTAGATAAGAAGTATTTAATGCTTGTTTAAATAGAAAGGTCAAAATGTACTATTTCAATTATGAAAATAGTACTTTAACCCTAGTTGTTAGTCTTGTAAAAACTAAAACAAACTATCAGGCTGTTTGGTGTCGAACTTTTTACCTTCAAAATTTGAGTTTTCATCTACGTCATTTAAAAATACAACCGATTCAACATATCCGTCGATAATATCTAGTTCCGTGGTAGGAAAGTAGTTACCATTTCCATCGGTATTAAGGTTGTGGTAGTACCATGAACTTGCTATTACTTCATTGGATGATTTCATCTTTAAATCTAACTTTTTAGCAGGCTCCCCAATAAGGCCAATAATTTCTTCTGGTTTTAAAAGTCCAATGACATTGGCAAACTCTAGATAATCAGTGGGCATTTCTTCAATGATTGGGTTTTCAACGTCAGCCTTTCGTTCGTCGGCCTGAACAAAAGAGATACAAAAAATTGAAATTAGGGAGATAATGATTTTCATAACATGATATCCAATTTAAAATGAGTAGAGTGCTAGATATTTATTTAAGTTCCACATTTCTCTTTGCCTCAGCAATATTGATTTGAATTGAGTGAATTTGCCTGCTATCTGAGCGTATGATTGTTATATCAAGGCCGTCAAATGAAATTTTTTCATCATTTTCCGGTAGATAACCAAATTTATGTGTCACCAAACCACCAATCGTCGAAAAATCATTGTCTTCATAGGAGGTGGCAAAGAAACTATTAAAATCTGAAATTTCTGTGGTTGCCTTAACTCGAAATTGTCTCTGATTCTCTTCGACTATATTGCCTTCCGTTTCATCGTAATCAAATTCATCTTCGATATCACCTACAATTTGCTCAAGCACATCTTCAATTGTAACCATGCCAGCTACACCACCGTGTTCGTCTACAACAATTGCGATATGATTTCGTTTCGTTCTAAATTCTTTCAGTAAAACATTTAATCTTTTGGACTCAGGAATAAATATGGGAGGCCTTAAAATATCTCGAGTTTCAAATTCATGTTTGGATGTGAGCTTAAGTAGGTCTTTAGCGAGAAGAATTCCAATTATGTTATTGATGCTTTCCTCAAAAACAGGAAACCTCGTATGCGCGGTTTCTATTACAAATGGAATGAATTCTTCAGGCTTCTTTGAAACATCGATAGCGTCAATTTGTGACCTAGGTCGCATAATATCTCTGACCTGCATATCTGAAACATTTAGCACTCCTTCGATCATCATTAATGCATCTGCATCAATCATATTTTTATCGAAAGCGGACTTTAAAAGATCACCAAGTTGTTTTTTATCTCTTGGTTTTAATAAAAGGTTTCTTAGTTGAGATCCAATTTTTATTCTTTTTCTTTTCATGAATTCAACTATTAATAATCTTTATATGGGTCATTGATATTGAATTTACTTAGTATTTTTCTTTCCATTTTTTCCATTTTATCAGCATCTACATTATTCTGGTGATCATATCCTAAAAGATGCAAATATCCATGGATAATGAGATGTGCGTAATGATCATGGATTTTTTTATTTTGGGCTTTTGCCTCCTTCTTTATAACGGGATGGCATAAGATCAAATCACCTTCAATTGGATCTTCCAGCATAAGAAAGGATAAGACATTTGTAGGCACATCTTTATTTCTAAATTGTTTGTTTAATTTTTGTGATTCATTTTCACTAACAATTCTGAGCGTAATTTTACTTTGATTTTTAGCTACAAGGCTCAACCATTCCTCGCATTGCTTTTTTGTTAATTGTTTTCTTTTGTGAACTGTATCTTGTATGAATACAGAAAATAAATTTTTAAACTTCATTTTAAAATTTTAGAGTTTAAATTTCTCATAAGCATTAATAATTTTTTGCACTAATGGGTGACGAACAACATCCACAGAAGTAAAGAAATTGAATTCGATACCTTTCACAGATTTTAAAATTCTTTGTATTTCTATCAGGCCACTCTTTTGAGATTTTGCAAGGTCAATTTGAGTGACATCACCAGTTATTACAGCCTTTGTCCCAAAGCCTATGCGGGTTAAAAACATCTTCATTTGTTCCGGCGTTGTATTTTGTGCTTCATCAAGAATAATAAAGCTTTGGTTGAGTGTCCTTCCTCTCATATAAGCTAAAGGAGCGACCTCTAATATGCCTTTATCAAACATTTTAGTCACGTTATCGTAACCAGCCAAATCGTATAATGCATCATATAAAGGTCTCAGGTAAGGGTCCACTTTTTGTGCAAGGTCACCCGGAAGAAATCCTAGATTTTCTCCGGCCTCAACTGCTGGTCTAACTAAAACTATTCTTTTAACCTTTTCTTTATTAAGGGCATCAACAGCAGAGGCAACTGCAAGATATGTTTTTCCTGTACCGGCAGGCCCAATACCAAAATTGATATCATTTGATTGAATATTATTAAGGTAGCTAACTTGCATGGGAGTGCGACCTTGTAAATCAGCTTTTAAGGTATGCAGTTGGGGTGATTCTTTTGAGTTACCGTTTTCTTTTTGGTTAAGCTCCACAAGGCTTAATTGAATATCTTCAGGTAGGATAGCCCTTGTTGCTCTTAGGTAAATACTTTCAAGCAATTGGGATGCAAGTAAAACTTTTTTCTCGTCACCATTAAGAACAAATGAAGAATTTTTTCTATTTATCTTTACATCTAACCCCACACTTATTTGCGAAATATTTTCATCAAGTGGGCCACATAAGTTCGCGAGTTTTTTGTTGTCTTGAGGTGAAAGATTTAATTCTGTTTTCATGTGCCTAAACTAATTCTCCAACAAGAGATTTACCTAAAATTTTCATCACTTTTACGTTGACAAATTTGTTCAATAAATCTTTTGAATCTTTAAATTCGATAATTCTGTTGTTATCAGTTTTCCCCAACAAGACACCTGGTTTCTTTTTTGAAAAATGATCAATAAGAACTCTTTGGGTAGTCCCAATCATTTTCTTTGTGTAAGACTCACCCTGAGTAATATTTATTGACTGAATTTCATGTAAGCGCTCAAGTTTTTCTTCACTTGTCGTTTCATCTTTAAGATACGCTGCAGGTGTTCCAGGTCTTTTGCTATAAATAAAACTGAATGAGTAATCAAAATCAAGCTCAATAAATAATTTTTTAGTTAAATTAAAATCATTTGTTGTCTCAGTAGGAAAGCCAATAATAAGATCTGTAGTTAACGAAACATTAGGTAATTTTTTTCTAAGTTTTTTTATAATCGACTTATATTCTAAAGTTGTGTAGTTTCTCTTCATTGCCATCAATACCTTGTCTGAACCAGATTGAATGGGTAAGTGAAGGTGATTGGCTAATTTTTTGATGTTTCCAAAACAGTCAATTAGGTGATCATTCATTTCATTTGGATGACTGGTTGTAAACCGTATTCTTTTTACTTCTTCAATTTCTGATATATATTCAATGAGGGATGCAAAGTTTGCAATTTTTCCGCTACTCATCAGCCCTCTGTAACCATTTACATTTTGGCCTAAGAGTATAATTTCAGATGCTCCTTGCAGCGTTAATTGGATAATTTCGGTGATGATATCGTCTAGTGGCCGTGAAATTTCCTCTCCTCTTGTATAAGGAACGACACAAAAAGAGCAGTACTTACTACAACCCTCCATGATTGAAACCATTGCAGAAGGATTTTTACTTTTGGATGTAGGCAAGTTATCAAACTTTTCAATTTCTGGGAATGAGATATCTATTTGGGGCTTTCCTGTTACTTCTCTTAAATTAATAAGCTCAGGTAATCTGTGAAGGGTTTGTGGCCCAAAAACAGCATCTACATAGGGCGCACGTTTAATTATTTCCTCACCTTCTTGACTTGCAACACAACCACCTACAGCAATTTGTATATGCGGCTTTGTTTCTTTTAGCTTCCTATATCTTCCTAAATCGCTGAAAAGCTTAACCTCTGCTTTTTCCCTAACGGAGCAAGTATTAAGAACAATTAAATCTGCATCCTCTGGTGAATCTGTCTGTGATAAATTTTTTTTTGAACCTAAGATATCTTCAATTTTTTCAGAATCATACTCATTCATCTGACAACCAAAAGACTTTACAAATACTTTTTTTGACATGTTTTATTAAAATATAATTTTACGACTTTGGATTATAACTTTTTTTGTATACAAGGCCTATGTATATAACATCCTTAATAGAGTAACATTTTGTTATGGACAACTTCCCGATATTTTTAGAAATTAAAAATAAACCAGTTTTAGTAATTGGTGGGGGAGATATTGCTTTAAGAAAAATCAAATTATTGATTAAGTCAAAACCTAATTTAACGGTAGTAGCAAAGAATTTTTGTGAAGAAATATTAGATCTTAAGGATAGGTATTCGATAGATATTATCCAAAAAGATTTTCATCCCGATGATATCGAATTTCCAATGATTATAATTGCTGCGACAAATAATAAATTACTTAATAAACAAATTGCACAAATCGGGGGAAAGAAAAAAATCCCAGTCAATGTCGTTGATCAACCTTCATTATGTACTTTTACAATGGGTTCAATTGTTGAAAGAGGGTCACTAGTTGTTTCTATTTCTAGCAGCGGAAAAGCGCCTGTATTAGTAAGGCAATTAAGAGAAAAAATTGAGATGATGATTCCTGACGCTTATAAGGATCTAGTAGATTTAGCAGGGAGCTTAAGAGATAAGGTTAAAAAATCTATTAAGGTAAATAATAAAAGAAGAATCTTTTGGGAGAAGTTCTTTGATGTTGAAAATATTCAATCATTTTTAAATCAAAATAAAACCTTAACTAAAAAATTTAATTCATTACTTCGTAGCATGAAAAATAATACTGGGGAGGTTTATTTAGTTGGAGCAGGGCCTGGAGAGAGAGACTTATTAACAATAAGGGCTCTACATTTAATGCAAAAATGTGATGTTTGTATTTATGACAATTTAGTCTCTGACGAAGTGATTGAATTAGTTCGGCGAGATGCCGATATGATTTTTGCTGGTAAAAAAAGAGATCAACATACATTTAGCCAAGAAAAAATCAATGATCTACTAGTGAAATATGCTAAAAAAGGTAAAAAAGTTTTAAGGCTTAAGGGAGGCGATCCATTCATTTTTGGCAGGGGTGGCGAGGAAATTGAGTCGCTTATGTCACATAAGATAAATTTTCAAGTTGTCCCCGGTATTTCAGCGGCTAATGGAGTTGCTGCTTATGCAGGAATTCCTTTGACGCATAGAGACTATGCCCAGAGCTGTTTATTTTTAACAGGTCACTTTAAGGATGGCAAAATTGATTTTGATTGGCCAAAATTAATAACAGAAAAACAAACTCTTGTCATTTATATGGGGCTTCTGAGTCTGCCTGACTTTATAAAAGAGCTTGTTGAACATGGCCAAAATAAAACAATGCCGGTTGCCGTAATTCAAAGTGGCACAACAAACGCACAAAGAGTAATTGTAGGTAATATTGGAAGTATAAAAAGAAAGGTTGTTCGCTCAAAGATAAAATCACCTGCATTGGTTATTATTGGCGAGGTAGTAAAATTAAGAGATCAGCTTAAATGGTTTAAGTAATCTACGCTCTTATTATTGGAATTGTAATTTTCGCTTCGAGCCCTTTATCCTTTTTATCTGAGATTAACTCTAACTTACCATCATGAGCCTTTACAATTCTATCGGCAATCGATAAACCTAAGCCACATCCACCTTCATTACCTCTAGCTTCATCGAGGCGTTCAAATGGCTTTAATAGTCTTTCTAGCTCTTTATCAGGGATCCCGGGACCATCGTCAACCACACTTATGGTAAAAGATTCTTCCTCGAGGGTAGCAATAAGAACAACCTTTCCTTTTGCATAAAAGAAAGCATTATTAATTAAATTATCTAAACACCTTTGCAATGCTAAGGGCCTCAAGTCAATAAAGAGTTTTTTTGGTATATCAGTTTTTATATTCTTCTTTCTTAATATAAATTTCTGACCCATTCTTAGATGCTTTACTTGTATGTTATTTAAAAATTTACCTAAATTAACTGGAATTTTAGTCTCATCTTCGAAGCCTCGAGCAAAATCAAGAAATTGGTTAAGAATATTGTTTATTTCTAGAATATCCTCTTCCATACTATTTTTTAAATCATCTGACTTTTCTGGAAGCATTTCAGATGCGATTCTTAGGCGCGTTAAAGGTGTTCGAATATCATGAGAAACACTTGCAAGCAAAAACTTTCTCTCTTGGCTTGCTTTTTTTAAGTTAGCTAACATTTCATTAAAAGCCACATTTAAATCGCTAAATTCAACCAAATTATCATGAGGAAGTTTTTCAGGAGACAAGTCCTTTCGAACGCTTTCTGCTGCTTCAATTAGTCTGTTCAAGCGCCTATTGATTCTCTCAGTTGTCATATAGGCGGCAACAAGTGCGATTAAGGCGATAATAGTTCCCCAACCTATCCAATGCCACGGAAAGGGTCTATCTACGATTGTGCGGGGGATCACAACCCAAAATAACTCACTATTTAACTCAAAACTGACCCATATTCCCTCAATTGAAAAATGATTAATAGCGATAAGCGTTCCAAGAGGCAGCCTTTGGCTAACTTTTTGGATAACAAGCTGAAGAAATGGGTCATCTGGTATTGGCTCAATTTGCTCAAAGAAGTGCGCGGGATATATCCTGACGTTTCCCATAGTTGAAAGCTCGTTCAAGAGTTGAACTCTTTTGTCCGTCGCAGATGCTGCCATTGATGCTTTGGTAAAATTGACTATGGTAGATATTTCTAAAGCTAAAGCCTCTGCACGAGGCTCTCTTTCATAGATATCAAAAATTTTAAGTGATACGAGCTGTGTGGTGATCAATAATAATGCAATTATTAAAGAAATCCTGGTAAGGAGACTCTTTGGTAAGTATTTCAATTACTGAGCTTCTCCATCAGGATCAAAGATATAGCCATACCCCCATTTAGTTTGGAGATATTTTGGTTTATTGGGATTGTCTTCAATTAATCTTCTAATACGTGAAATTTGTACGTCAATACTTCTATCAAAAACATCCAACTCCTTTCCCTTAGCTAACTGCATTATTCTATCTCTAGACAAAGGTTGTTTTGCATGATCAGTGAAAACTTTTAATAAATCAAACTCACCGGCTGTAATAGAAATATTTTTACCTTCATGAGAAAGATTTCGGTTTTCTGTATCAAATTCGAATGAACCGAAACGAACTACTTGTTTTGGAGATGGAGCTCCCAGTGTTGTTTGTCTTCTGATAATTGCATTAATACGCGCTAAAAGTTCTCGAGGGCTAAAAGGTTTTGGAAGATAATCATCCGCCCCCATTTCAAGCCCAACAATTCGATCAACCTCATCTCCTTTGGCGGTAAGCATGATGATCGGCACATTAATATTCTTTGCCCTATATCTTTGGCATAAATTTAGACCTGATTCTTCAGGCATCATTAAATCAAGAACAATTAAATCAATATCGTTAGCATCAACAATCTCATCAAGGGCAGAGCCACTATCAGCTGTAAAAACTTTTAAATTTTGGTCAGTAAGATATTTTGCAGTGAGCTCAAGTATTTTTGGGTCATCATCAACAAGTGCAATGTTTGGTTTGTTCTCTGCCATAGTGTCTATTTGATTATAATTACTATATATAATATGCTATAAAAGCTAAATGAGCATATTTAAATCGTTACAGTTCTGTTACAATTTTACGGTTATTTGTAATATTAGGTTAACATTGTAGTTGCAAAATGATTGACCGTTTAAAGAAAAAGGCGTTAAGTTAAATTTGAACAAACTAATTCTTTTACTCCTATTATTTGTGACTTGGCATGCTAATGCTGAGGTTGACTTGCAAAAGGTTCGAATCACAAATTCCAATCAATCTATTGAATTAGAAGAGATACATAACGCATTATCAAATTTCTCAAGGTCAGAAGATAAAGTGAACATCATATACGAAGAGCGAAGAAGAGAGATGCTTGAAAGCGTTGAGAGAAGATTTATTTTATGTGATTCTGACAATAATGAGCAGTTGGATGTTTATGAAACTACAGTATGCCTCCCACAAATTGCAAGGCAGTTTAGAAGGGTAGATACTAATAATGATTTTTTGATTAGTTTCGATGAAATGGCCATATTAGCAAAAGCCTATCAAGATAAAGTAAATGTCAAACAAGACGAAAGTTCGCAAATAGTCAAAAGTAACAAAAAAATAGCACCAGCAACAGCACAAAAGAAAAAAACTAAAACCAAAAAAATCAATTAATTCTCTTTAAACTTTATCCCTATTGTAAGACTCAATAAATAATGATTGAGATTACTTCAGCCAACAGTTTTTTAAATTTAAAGAATGAGCTCTCGGACCTAAAGATAGATTCATCTTTTTTATCTTGGGAATTTCATAGTGCACTTGAAACTTCAGGCTCTGTTGGAAAAAATTCTGGTTGGATTCCCTTCCCAATAGTGGCGAAATCAGAGGGAAAGATGGTTGGTTTTATGCCTATATATCTTAAGGAGCATTCATATGGGGAGTATGTGTTTGATTGGTCATGGGCAGAAGCTTTTCATAAAAGCGGTTTAAATTATTATCCTAAAATGATTTCGGCTATCCCTTTTACCCCAATCACTGGTAGAAGAATCATTGCTGAAAGTATAGATATTAAGAGGATGATGGTTAAAGCTCTGGAAAAGATTTTACTCGATCATAAAATTTCTTCGTGCCACATATTATTTCCGAATGAAGAAGATACCACCTTATTCAATGATATGGGTTGGTTACAGCGTGAGGGTGTTCAATTTCGGTGGGAAAATAAAGATTATGATAATTTCGAGCAATTTTTATCTAACCTTTCACATAACAAGAGAAAAAAAATCAAACAAGAAAGAAAGAAAATCAATAATTTGAATATTGAAGTCATTACCAAACAAGGCAACTTAATCTGTGATGAAGATATTGAATTCTTTTACGCGTGTTATTGCAATACTTATATGCTTCATAATTCATCTCCCTACCTAACAAAAGAATTCTTTTATCAATTGAATAAAAATATGCCCAACAAGCTTGTATTTATATTCGCTGAGAAAGAGGGGAGGAGAATAGCGAGTGCTCTTAATGTTATTAGCGAGCAGAGCTTATATGGCCGCTATTGGGGGGCGCTAGAATATATTCCTAGCCTACATTTCGAACTTTGTTACTACGCGGGACAAGAGTTTTGTATTCAAAATAAATTAAAGTATTTTGAGGGCGGCGCACAAGGGGAACATAAATTAGCCAGAGGCTTTGATCCGTTCAAAACATTCTCAAATCATTTCATTGCAAATTCTGAATTTAAAAGTGCAATCGAAAGTTTTCTAAGCAAAGAAAAAACACATATGACAATGTATACTGATGAATTGGAGGAGAGGTCAGCTTTTAAAAAAAAATGATCTAGCTGAGAATAAAATCTACAATGAAATACAGTATAAGGCCCAGTAAGAATACCAGAGTAAATCCAATTAAAATATAGCTTGATACTCCATTCTTTTGAATGTAATTATCATCTTCACTAAATTTTTTATTTGATTGAATTCCACAGAAAGCAGCTAAAACACTTTTAATAATGAGAAGGAGTTCTTTCATATTTATCTTCAAAAATGGTGGTGATGGAGAGACTTGAACTCTCGACCTCAGGATTATGAATCCTGCGCTCTAACCACCTGAGCTACATCACCAATAATTTAAATTTAGCGTGAGATTATATTTTTATAGGCAACTAAAGTCAAAGTGTAATTAAACATTAAATCTAAAATGAATTACATCACCATCTTGAAGAATATAATCTTTTCCTTCTAGGCGAAGTTTACCTGCTTCCTTTGCTTTTTGTTCCCCACTTAAATCAATATAATCTTGGTATGAAATTACCTCTGCCTTGATAAAGCCTTTTTCAAAATCTGTATGAATAACGCCTGCTCCTTCAGGAGCTGTCGCACCAATTTTAACCGTCCAAGCTCGAACTTCTTTCACCCCAGCAGTAAAATATGTTTGCAACCCCAAAAGCTTATAAGAGGCTCTAATCAATCTATTTAAACCAGGTTCACTTAAGCCTAATTCACTCAAAAAAATTTCTTTTTCCTCATCCTCAAGATCAGCTATATCTGATTCTATTTTTGCACAGACTGTTACAACAGGAATATCAAGCTTTTGTGCATAAGCGCTTAATTCGTCTAAAGATGAGTTATTTTCAAAACCATTTTCATCTACATTAGCGACAAACATTATTGGTTTAATTGTGATTAGGCAAAGAGGTTTAATTAATATAATCTCTTCTGCGGACAGTTCTATTGTTGATGCAAGGTTACCTTCATTAAAAACTATCTGAATTTTTTTGTACAATTCTAATAACTTTTGGGAATCTTTATCACCTGACTTTGATTTCTTTGACTCTTTCTGGATGGCTTTATCAAGTGTCTCCATATCAGATAAAATTAATTCAGTATTAATAGTTTCAATATCAGATAAGGGGTTGATGTGTCCTGAAACATGAACAATATTTTCATCATCAAAACATCGAACTACATGCATGATTGCATCAGTCTCTCTAATATTAGCTAAAAATTTATTACCTAAACCCTCACCTTTAGAAGCGCCTGCCACCAAACCAGCGATATCTACAAGTTCAACCGTAGCGGGTTGAGTCTTTTCTGGAGAGACTATGTTTTGGAGTTTCGAAATTCGTTGGTCAGGAACTTCTACGATGCCAACATTTGGTTCAATTGTACAAAAAGGATAGTTTTCAGCATCAATGCCTGCCTTAGTGATAGCGTTAAAAAGCGTCGATTTACCCACATTTGGGAGCCCTACAATTCCACATTTCATATAATAAATTCCAAAATATTTAAACTGAGTGAAGATTTAACATTGCTTTTTCAAACTGACCACTTTTAAGTAGAGAAAAAATTTTATAACTATTAAGTATTGAATCTTCAATTAGCTCATTTTCTTTTTTTAAAGGAGGTTTTAATACAAAATTACTTACTAGATTCTTATTTCCAGGATGACCAATCCCAATACGAATTCTCCAGAAATTTTTACTTTTTATTGAATCAGTAATGCTTTTAAGGCCGTTATGCCCACCATCACCGCCACCAAGTTTTAGTTTGATCTTTCCAGGCTCAATATCTAATTCATCATGAATAACAAGAATTTCTTCAGGTTGGATTTTGTAGAAATTAGCAACTGCAGCGAGTGACTTTCCACTCTCGTTCATAAACGTTGTAGGCTTTAAGAAAAAACAATTACCGTCCTCGGTATATTTAGCAATATCGCCATTAAATTTTGCATTATGTTTTAAATTGAGGCGGTGATTGTTGGTTACAAAATCGACCCACCAAAAACCACAATTATGGCGTGTATTTTGAAACTTTTCTCCAGGATTTCCTAATCCAGCAAAGAGCTTTATTTTGTTCATTAGTGATAGGATAGCGCACTTGTAATTAAGTGCGCTATAAAAACCTACTAATCCTTTTTATCTGATTTTTCGTCACCACCTTCAGCAGCTTTATCGTCACCACCTTCAGCAGCTTTATCGTCACCACCTTCAGCAGCTTCGGCACCTTCTTCACCTTCTTCAACTTCAGCAGCCACTGGTGTTTCTTCGACAACAACCTTAGGTTTAGATACAGAAGTAATAATAGGATCATTTTCTTCAGACAAGGCAGTTAACTCTACACCCTCTGGCGCCTTTATTTCTGATAGATGAATCGAATCACCAATAGATAAGTTTACTAAATCAACTTCTATATAGGTTGGTAGATCTTTAGGAAGACATGAGATATCAACATCGACCATGATGTGCGAAACAACTCCACCTTCGAGTTTTACTCCAGGCGCAACATCTTCATTCAAGAAGTGGAATGGAATTTTCACACTTAGTTTCTTATTTTCATCAATTCGTTGAAGATCAATATGTTGAATATTGTTTCTAACAGGATGCATTTGATAGTCTCTGAGTAGAACAGACTCTTTCTTACCATCTATATTTAGAGTAAGGATAGAGGCATGAAATGCTTCATGTTTGAATTGCATATATAAGTCCTTAGCATTCAATTCAATACTTTTTGCATCACCATTTCCACCATAAAGAACACCTGGAACCTTTCCTTCATGACGAAGACGGCGGCTCGCACCCGTACCTTTCGCATCTCTTAATACTGCATTTATTTCAATTTTCATTATAGAACTCCTAAAATTCAAATAGACCCGCGACCAGGTCTATTTATGTTTTTAAATTACTCATATTCAAAAAAAGCTTTTATTTTTTAATCAATAAATAAAGAGCTTACAGAATCTTCGTGGCTAATTCTTTTTATTGTTTCAGCTAAAATTTTAGCGACTGACAGTTGCCTTATTTTTTCACAGCCTAGAGCATTTTTTTCAAGCGTAATTGTATCAGTAATTACAATTTCATCAAGCTCAGAGGATTGTATTGATTCAATAGCTTTCCCTGAAAAAATTGGATGAGTGGCATATGCAACAACTTTTTCCGCGCCCTTCTTTTTTAAAGCTAACGCTGCCTCACAAAGCGTATTCGCTGTGTCAACAATATCATCGACTATGATGCATGTACGACCATTCACATCACCAATAATGTTCATCACCTCTGATACATTCGGTTTTGGACGCCTTTTGTCTATAATCGCTAAATCACTACCAAGAATCTTTGCCATCGCTCTTGCTCTGACAACCCCTCCGACATCTGGAGATACTATTACAGCATCCTCATAGCTTTGTTTTTTTAAATCTTCAAGCAAAACAGGTGTTGCGTATATGTTATCAACTGGAATTTCAAAAAAACCTTGTATCTGATCTGAATGAAGGTCCATCGTTAGAAGTCTATCTACCCCAACACCAGTTAACATATTGGCAACTACCTTTGCTGTAATAGCGACTCTGGCTGACCTTGGCCTCCTATCTTGTCTCGAATAGCCTAGATATGGAAT
>ERZ767310.908-NODE-908-length-17382-cov-16.303168_pt1 | contig 17382 bp, 7 predicted proteins | sample MGYA00374954_ERZ767310 | MGnify/ENA primary metagenome ERZ767310 (study PRJEB28948, sample SAMN06267188) | marine metagenome | isolation source: Columbia River Estuary | place: USA:Columbia River Estuary, USA | collected 2013-07-23 ...
TGGGGTATAAATCAAATTAAAATGCCAGAACCACCTAAGAAGTCAACATCGATTGTTCCTCGTGGTTATTTTGCGATGGGATATTCTGGCGGATATATTTCAGCGTTAGATGATTCGGCGAAAGATCAAACGAAATCTCTAACAAGAAGAGGGCGTAGATAATGGTCGATCCATGCGTAGACGGTAACGATCAAGTAACTCAGAATACTTTATCAATTGGTAAAATTCCACTCGTTGATGGAGCAGGAAGATATACCCTTGGACAAATTGATCTTGTGACTCAAGAGATTGCGAATAGTATACTTCAAGATGCAGAAACAAATCCATTAAGTAGAGCAGTTAACAAATACGGTGATAAGATATATGACGCATCTGGTTATTTAAATGGTTTGCTTAGACAACAAATAGGTGATTTAAGTAGTTATCCTGATTTATCTGATAGATGGCAACGAGGTGATATATCAAATCTTGAAACTGCCGACTTCATGCAAGCATATAACTATACACCTGCTAATTTAATCAATGATGGTAATGCTCCTAAACTAGCAAGAAACCTTGATGCATATTATAAGAATGATTTCAATACTTCTATCTTAGGTGGATTCTGCGATGCCTTTGATAGTTTCTTTTTATCAGTAGATGCGTTCTTTGATTTAATTGGAGTGGTTGATGGTATCATAGCTGATGCATTAGCTTTGGCCGATAAGATCAGTAGAGGTTATGATGGTATTAAAGATATTACAGTTCAAGAATTAATCAAAAAGTTAATTAGAACAATCAAAGAAAAGATTGAAGAAGTAATCAATAAAGTCTTTGATGAAGTACAAGATATGATAAACAACTTTGATCCGGGTGCGCTGACTGCCGGTGCAGAAACATTTGTTAATTCAAAAGTCGTAAAAGGTATTATGACAACAAGAGAACAGATGTGTGCATTCTTTACTGAAGAGAATAAGAAAGGTGTTGTAGATAAGATAAAAGGTTTAATTGATTACGCAGTAGCTGCATTTGAATCACCTGGTATCGAAGAGATTCAATACATTGTAGCTAGGATCTGTGCACTTGCAGGGTCAATAGAATCATTGATAAGGGACATTAATAAACCCCTTGATGATTATACAAGGCGATACAGTACAATCGTAGATCGTCTTAAAAACATCTCAAGAATCAATGAGTCATCTGCTATCAGAGCAGGAGCTATAAGGTATTCTCCATCGACTAGGAAAGAGGTAATAAATAGATTACAAGGTAGATGGACTTCTCCTGGTGGTAATGAAAAGACTGACACAGGTAAAATACCGCAGAATGTTAAACCCATTACTGCTGAGGACTATAAAAACCTTCCAAGATGTGGTAATGTATTTAATGGATCGTCAGATGTATTTAGAGTCGAAGGAGATTCGTTTGACGAAAAAGAAGGTATTGGTATATATGCCTGGACAAGAATTGACCTTGATGTTAAAGTATACCTACACAGATTACAGAAATTAACGTCTTCGGCAAAACCTTTAATAATAACAGAAGGTTGGGTAAGTAAAGCCTATAACACAAAGGCAGACGGACCTGAAGACAATTCACACTTAAGTGGTTTAGTTATTGATGTTAAAAGAGATATGGCAGATCCTGAAGCCTTTATTCAAAATGCATTAAAAGGTGGATTTAAATATGTTAAGGATTACCCAGAGTTAAATAAGATTCATTTAGATATAAGAGAAATACTATAATGGCAATTGCAGATTACATTTCACCAGTAAAGAAAAAGATTAATCTTAACACTGATTTTCGTAAAGATCTGCTAACGAGTCCAGTTTCAAAAGATGTAGTGCTTCTAAAAGATGAAGAAGCGGTTAAAGAATCAATTAAGAATTTAATATTAACAGATCGCGGTGAAAGATTAATGCAACCTTATATGGGTGGCAATATCAGAGCGATGTTATTTGAAAATTTAACACCCGGTACATTAAAATTAATAGAAGATAGAGTAACATCAACAATTCAGACCTATGAACCAAGAGCTCAATTAATTAATGTTGCAGTAAGTTCAAAGCCCGACGATGGAGAAGTCTACGTTGGTATTACTTTTTATATTAGACAGGTCGAACAGCCAATACAGTTAGACGTTGTATTACAAAGGAACAGATAGAGATGGCAAATCCAAAAACACCAATTACCGAACTTGACTTCGATGCAGTAAAAAGTCAACTTAGGAGTTATCTAGAAACACAAACGCAATTCAAGGATTATAACTTTGATGGCTCAAACATGAGCGTCTTGTTAGATGTTCTTGCGTTTAATAGTTATCAGAATAACTTCTATACAAACATGGCACTTAACGAAATGTTTCTTGACTCTGCCGTCCTTAAGAACTCAATCGTTTCCCATGCAAAAGAATTAAACTATATACCTCGTTCACGTAAGTCTGCCAAGGCTACAATATATGTTGTGATTCAAGATCCAACACGTGAAGACGCAACAATTACAATTCCAAAATATTCTCAATTTAAAGTAAATCATCAAGGTGAAAGTTTTTCATTCGTAACAGATAAAATGTATACGGCCAGAAAAGTATTATCAACTGACATCAATCCTCAAACTGGTGCTGTATTTGAATCAGGTTCATTTGTTGCTGAAAGTGTTGATGTTTACGAAGGTGAAATGTTATCAAGTTTCCAAAGAGAAGGATTTATTGTTGATGCAGACGGAGTACTTAGAGTATTCCTTACAAACAACGAAGTAGATACAGATTCAATTGTTGTGTTTGTTGATGCAGAAGCAACTGATGATGCAAACGTATTTACAAGAGCAAATACTATTTACGGTATTAGTCCTCTAGATAAAGTATTCTATCTCGAACCATATCTTGATGATAAGTATTCTATTTACTTTGGTAAGAATCAATTTGGTTTACAACCTCAAGAATTCGAAGATGTAAGAGTACGATATAGAATCTGTTCAGGAATCGAGCCAAATGGTGCAGGTAAAGAAGGTGCATTCTCAGGATCCTTTATTGAAAACGCAACGATCTCTGCTTATACATTGTCTGCTGCGGCAGGTGGTGCTGAAAGAGAGTCAATGGAATCTATTCGATATTTTGCTCCTAAGGCATTACAAGTACAAGAACGAGCAGTTACATCAAAAGATTACGAAGTATTATTACAACAAGCATTCCCTGAGATATCCGCAGTGTCTGCATACGGTGGTGAACAGTTAGATCCACCTCAATTTGGTAGAGTTGCTGTTTCTGTTTATTTAAATGATGATACACAAATCATATCTACAACATTATCCAATTCTTATTTGGCTTATTTAAAAGAAAGAGCTCCGTTAGGTATTGAACCAATCTTTAAACAAACCGAATTCGTTTATGGTGATATGACTGTAATTGTAAATTACACCAAAAAGAATACAGAAAAAGGTGAAGCAGAATTAGAAACGTTGGTAAGAGCTGCAATTCAAAAATATTCTGATGATAACCTTGAAGGATTTGATAAAACTTTAAGACGATCTAAACTATCGGGTATTATTGATTCATTAGATACAGGAATATTAAGTAGTGAGATTACAGTATTGCCTGTCATTGAATATTCACCACCACTTAATTTTAATACAAATCCAACATTCAGATTTGAAACGCCGTTAGTAAGACCTTATATTTACAATGCGGCAAATGGTTTCACAAACTTTAAACCTGCAGTTAAATCATCTCCCTTTGATATAAATGGTACTTGTGTATATTTCCAAGATGATGGTTTAGGTAATATTATGATCATCACTGATGAAGTAACAAATCCGCAGATTATTAATCCAACTGCAGGTACAATTGATTATGATAAAGGTGAAGTGAAACTAACAAACTTCCAGGTAGAAACATTCACAGGCAGTGCAATTAAAGTAACTGCAAAAACTGTAGATAACGATGTTGTTGCTCCAAAAGGTCGCGTGTTTATATTAAGAGATACAGACGTTAAAGTAGTATTGACTTTGGATGAGTTCGTGGCTCCGGTGTCTGTTAACTCAACAAGTTATTAAGAAGAGAGAAAAATAATGCCTCAGGGTGATATACAAAAAAATCTGTCGCTTTTCATTAAGAATCAGTTCCCCGCTATTTACAGGGAAGATGGACCTGAGCTTGTTAAATTAGTCGAAGAGTATTATAGGTGGTCTGAAACTCAAGAGAATCAACATATCTATCAAGCAAGACGTTTGTTTGAAACGAGAGATGTTGATACTACAATGAATAGTATGATTATACTATTTAAGAAAAAGTTTCTTGCTGATCTTCCACTTAAAGCAGATCTTGTTAAATTCATTGTTAAAAATATACTTGACTTATATCGAGCAAAAGGTACTGCCCGTGGTATAGAATTATTCTTTGCTATATTCTATCAAGAGTTTGAAATTGAAATTTTGTATCCTGCTGAAAAGATGCAAAAGGTATCTGACTCTGCGTGGAAGCAAGGTACTTATTTACAGATGTTTCCAAACAATAATTTCTTTACCTCAAAAACTGGAAAGGAATATGAGTATCTTGATTTATTAGCTCGTAACATTGAAGGTTCGGTAACTGGTGCAAAGGCATCGGTAAGATCAATTAACTTCTTTATTCTAAATGGTATTAAAACACCTGTCATATATCTTGATGGTATTCAAGGTACATTTAACAAGTATGAAGATATTCTTTGTAACGTAAATGGTGAAGTGGTACAGTTTGGTAAAACAAATGGATCTCTTTCAAAGTTTACTATTGTTGATAAATCAGATGTAGGAGCAAGAAGAAAGAATCTCGCAGGCAGACAAATTGGTGAAGTTCTTAATGTACTTCAGAAAGATGGTAATGCAGGTAAAGCAATTGTCACGGCAGTTACAGATACAGCATCAGGTCAAATTAAATACGATTTAGAAGATGGTGGTTATGGGTATACGATTGACAATACAAGATTACTTGTTTCAGACCAATCTATTATTCTTGATAACAGTGAGAATGGTTTTAATCAAGAATTTGTTGTAGGTGAAACATTACAAGATACGGCAGGTCGTACTGGTATTATTATTGGACAAAATTTATCTTCAATAGGAATTAAACTCGACGCGGCATACGCTGTGGATGGATTCACAGACAATGTTACACTGACGACAGTTAGACTTCCAATTGACGGTGTAGCTCAACCTCAAATAACAATTGACTTATCTCTTACAGCAAATCAATTAGTATCAGTAAACGGTTCTTCTCCAGGTCCGCTTTATCCTGACACAACAAATTTAAGTGATGTAAAAGTTTCATCGTTAAACGATACATCTATTGCTTCAATTATTACTGACGTCATATCACCTTATGTATCTGTTGCACTTGATGCTGCTGATTATGGGGCAGTTACTCCAATGTCAGGTACTGCTTCGCCAGTTACTCTTGCTACTCCTTTGGATCAAGCATTCGATATTCAAGATTTAACAATTGGTTCTATTGTAGGATTTGATAATATTAATCCTGGTTCCGATTATCAGAGTGATGTATTTGCGATTGCCCAAGATTCATTACTTAAAAATGTAGATCGTAAAAATCAAGTTGTTTTATTTGCTGATGCAGGTGATGCAGGTTCGTTCTCTGTGAAAGATAGAATACGAGGTGTAACTTCTGGTATAAATGGTGTCGTAACAGATGTTAATCAACAAGATGGATTTATTACGATTACTCCATTTAATATTAGTGGATTAAATAAAAACGAAAACATTACGTTTGAGAATGCACCAAGTCAGGTAAAAAATGTTTTAAGTATCGCAACTGATTTCCTAGGAACTGCAAGATTTGGTGACAACGCAGTGATTAAATCAGAAACAGAATTTGCGGTAGGAAAGATTTCAGAAGTCAATATATTAAATTCTGGTTTTGGTTATTGGGAATACGAAGTAGACGATTCAGAGATTACCGATTTCGCAAATGGTTTAGGTGAATTAAGAACAGCCAATAATGAGTTTGTTTCTCACGGTATTATTAAAGCAGATACTCAAGGTTTAACGAGTGGATATTGGGCAGGAACTAATTCTCACTTAAGTGGTTGGAGACAAAACAGCGTAACAACAACAAAAACAAATTTACCTGCTCCATCTTTACCTTTAATAGTTAGTCGAATATCTATAGGATTTGATCCAACAGTAACCTATCCAACTTTAGCTCCTGCGTTTGAAGCTTGGTTTAGTAGTATTGCTTCAGACGGATTCGCAATATATGATTTAAGTAAACAAGGCATGGCAATCTCAGCCGCAACTGGAATATGGTTGACACAGCTAAGATCTAGAAGTGCAGCTGCAAGTATCACGGCAAGATGGAATGATATTGTTGTTCCTTCAATGAAAGAACAAGCTTGGTACAGTTCACAGGAAAACCTTGTTTGGGAATTTGATGCGGACGTTAATGTATACGATCAAGAGTATTTAGATTCAGGACAAAGAATACAAGATAGTGATTTCTATCAAGAGTATTCATATCAAATTAAATCAAGCTTACCTATACAAAATTATGAAAAGTTATTAAAAGAAAATGTTCACTTGGCAGGTTCAAAACTGTTTGGTGACTTTATATTTAAGGCAAAGGTAGGCGGAACAATTAAACCGAGATTCCTACGAAGATTCAACGACCAAGGTGGTGGTTCTCCGTTTGATATTGCTGATATAACAGCGCTGAATGCAGGTACTACTAACTTTACTGCTGACAGTTCATTCGTATCGGCCGACCATGAACCTGGTGGAACTGGTGGATTAACATTAGTTCAAGATAATGTTGCTGATCTAACAATTACAAAGAATTGGTATCAAGGTTTCCACGATTACAGTGTAACGGCAGCTATACCATCAGGATCAGGTCCATTCCCAGTTGCTATTTTCTTACATGGCAATGGCGGATCAGGTTCACAAATGATAACGCAGTTCTCTAGTGAATTGCCAGGACATATATGTATTGGAGTTGACGGCTATGAAAATAGTTGGAACGTTTCAAATGAAACTTCAGATGGTCCTGACATTGAAATGTTAGAAGAACTTATTGCGAAACTGAAACTGTATAATAACGTTGATGAAACTAAGATTCGTATTGTAGGTGTATCAAATGGTGGCGGACTTGCATTAAGGGCTGCTGTTGAAATTAACGATCTTGCCGTTGATACGATTGTCTGTATGCTATCACAAACACACGATTTCCAATACAGAGATAGTGCGTTCTGGTATCCGTTAAACGATCTATATACAGGTGATGAATGGCCACAAGATGGTTATACAACTCAGAAGACTCCAATACCACAAAGAAGAATTGTTCAAATGAACGGAAGAGCAGATACTGTTGTTCCTTATTCAGGCGGACCATTCGTAGGAGTTAACTTCTTGCCTGCCACAGAGTCCGCGTTTAGATTCGCACAGGCACAAGGCTACACAGGACTAGAATTAACAACAGGCCCCGTATATGGAGCATCAAGTAGAATTTATGATTATGGAAATGTAATATTCTTCCGTGAAGATGTTGCTCATATTATCTCGGATGATATGAAACACTTGCTCGGCCAGTACTTAGAAAACGATTATGATATTACAACTCAGCCTTCATAAGCAATAAATATAACTATAAAGAATTTTTAGGAAAATAAAATGTCTAAACAAATAATTAATATCGGTGCATCCGCTAACGACGGTACAGGTGATCCTTTAAGAAGTGCATTCGACAAAGCCAACGATAATTTTAATGAGCTTTATCTTGCGTTAGGAGATGCAAATAATCCAGTGGATCTATTTGATATTAACGGCAATTTAGACTTGTTAGGTAAACCACATAAAGTGTCATTCTTATATGATACGAAACTAGAACTTGATAATATTAATGCAGGTACATATCATGGTTCTATAGGCCATGTTCATGAGACAGGTTCATTGTATTACGCTCATGGAACTTGGAGAAGATTACTTTCTGATACTTCAGCAGGACCGATTACTAGTTATACCGATCCTCTTAATCCGTTTGTTTATAATACAAATATTATTGGCGATGAAACTAACGGTTATGTTTTAAGTACAAGCGCAAACGGTTCTTATGCTTGGGTTGAAGGTGGTGGTGGCGGTTCATACGCTGATTCCAATGTATCTGCTCACCTTAATACAAATTCAGCATCTGCAGATCAAATATTAAGTTGGAACGGTACTGACTTTGCTTGGGTTAACGATGCAACAGGCAGCGGTGGAAGTTCATACGCTAATGCAGATGTTGATACTCATTTAAATACAGGCGCTGCTGGGTCAAATCAAATATTAAGTTGGGATGGTTCTGATTACGTTTGGGTTAACGATCAAACTGGTTCAGGTGGAAGTTCATTTGGAACAAGCGATGTTGATACTCACTTAAACGTTTCTGGTGCATCAGCAAATCAAATATTAAGTTGGAACGGTACTGATTACGCTTGGGTAGCAGATGCAACAGGTAGTGGCGGCGGTGGTTCAGTTGCTATGACTGACATTACTAACACAACAATTACAAATCCACAATCTGATGATATTTTAAAATACTTCGGTAATGATGGGACTTGGAGAAACGTAACGTTCACTCCAACTTATTCAGACATTAGTGAACAGCCTGCCGGTGTAACAGATAAAGCTGCTTTTCATAATACTTTCCAAAATGCTGCTACAGTATTAAAGGTTACTCATCAAGGTTCTTCTTCATATCGTTTTGACCAATATGGAACAACTGATAACCCAACAATTTATGTAAAGGCAGGAACGACAGTTGGATTTGATTTAACTGATGCAGGTGGTGCTGTACACCCATTCGTAATTCAAACTGCTGCAGGTTCAAATTATAATGAAGGTCTAATAGCACTTGATTCCGGAATCTATTACGAAGGCTCAAACGCAAACGCAGGAATCGGTGGTGCCATGTTCTGGAAAATACCAGCAGGTATTTCTGGTAACTATAGGTACATATGTCAAGCTCACTCAAGTATGGTTGGTACTATTGTTGTTGAAGCAGCTGCAGGTGGTGGCGGTGGTGGTGGTTCATTACCAAGTCGTCAATCTCCTTCTCAAGCTACAGCATCAATTGCTGATGGAGTATCAACAGACATTGATATTACTGGATATAAAGGATACGCATTATATACCATTACAACATCACACCCGGCTTGGGTAACTCTTTACACAGATAATGCTTCACGTGTAGCAGACAACACGAGACCAGAAACAACAGACCCTGCACCAGATGCTGGTATTATTGCTGAAGCAATTACAACAAGTAGTCAATTAAAAGTAAAGCTATCACCAGGAACAATTGGTTATAATTTAGAATCAACGCCAACAACAAACATACCTGTTAAAGTAAGAAACAAAAATGGTAGTGCTGCAGTAATTACAGTAGCTATAGAAATACTTCAATTAGAGGCTTAAGATAATGGAAGAATATGTTGTCACTCTTCGTAATAAAGAAGACTTAGACGATTTCTATAACGATATGGAAACGCCTGGTGGCGATCTTTATATTCCTGATAGAGCAGTTGATTTACAATTAAGAAGACAAATCAGTCGTAACACTCATTATATGTTAACACCTGAGGAAGTGATTGAACTTAAAAATGATCCTCGAGTATTGGATGTAGAATCAGCAAATCGTATTAGATCAACCCAGGATGCGTATACTGGATTTGAAGAAGGCGGAACTTTTGATAGACAAAATTATCTTCCAGTTTCTGGAGATAAAAATTGGGGTTTATATAGACATGTCATTGGAGCAAATGCTTTAAGTGGTGAATGGGGTTTCGACGGAACTGATGCTATTACAGTGGCTGATTATACAATTACAGCCTCGGGGAAAAATGTTGATGTACTAATCGTTGATACTGTAATTAATACAACAGCAATGAATCACCCAGAGTTTGCCGTTAACGCTGATGGAACAGGCGGCACAAGATTTAAAATGTTTAATTGGTTTGGTCTTAATTCAGCTTTAGGTTATGGTGTAAACGGAACTTATGATTATTCTAATGACGGAGAAACACACGGAATACACGTTGCCGGGACTGCGGCAGGAAATACGCAAGGCTGGGCAAGAGACGCAGACATATATAACATTCAACCTTTCGGACAAAACCATGGCGCAGGTAATGTAGATGGTGAATTGGATAAACTCAGGTACTGGGATTACATTCGTCAGTGGCATAATACAAAACCAATTAACTCAGAAACTGGTAGAAGAAATCCTACAATAAGTAATCACAGTTACTATTCATTCCACGGCAGGACATCAGGGACCTATAGAAAGTTTGACGATTCCAACATGGAAAGGGAGACCGTAGCTGGAGTTGGAGTATTTAATTACCGCGGTTCTATTTATGATAAGTGGGGCGATGATGGTAGTGATTTAAGTGATGCTGAATTGCGGGCAAGAGGTATTGTAATTGATAGCAATGGTGATTTTAAAATACCATTTTGGAGCACGGCCATGCAAGCTGATGTTGATGATGCGGCTGATGATGGAATTATATTTGTGACCGCGGCCGCGAATCAATCGGCCAAGATAACAAAATCAGGTGATCAAGATTATAATAATCGAATATATTGGAGAGTTGGAAGTAATCAATACAGTGATAGTGATCTGTCGCACAGGCCAGCCTCGACTAACGCTGGAAGTCATCCTAATGCTATTAATGTAGGTTCATTGGATGTATTAAAGAATGACAGAAAAGCAGGTTTTTCAAATACTGGAAATGCAGTAAATATATATGCAGCAGGATACGCTATTATTAGTGCAAGAGGAGATAATACAGGCCACTTTTTAGATTCAAGAAATTCTTTGTATTCGATGCATAAGCAATCAGGAACAAGTATGGCTGCGCCGCAAGTAGCTGGTGTACTTGCATTACTTGCAGAAAGCAATCCTGGGTTAACTCAAGCAGAAGCAAAAGCTTGGTTAGAAGCAAATGCAACAAATAATGTTATGTATGATACAGGAACTGATAGTAGTACTGACTTTGAAAGCTTACAAAGCGGAATCAATAAAGTATTAAGATGGATTAATCAAAGACCAGAATCTGGTGCGAGTTTTCCAAAAGTAAATGCAAAGGTAAGACCTACAAGTGGATCAGTATATCCAAGGCCAAGAATAAGAAGAAGAGGTTAGCCCAATGGATATAAATAAACTAAAATATAGAGAATTATATAACAATGCCTGAAATTTTAGCAAACAATTTTAACCAAGACATTAATAAGTTATTCATAGCTGACGCAAAGGCTAACGATGACTATTATATGTTTGTTTCCAGCATTGGCGGTATAGAGCCAGTTGATTCTGCTACTTCTCAAAATGAGTTTTTAGAAAAGACTCTATTTGCGAAAAAGATACGTAATCAAGATATTAACTTTATGATAAAGTATTACCCTTGGCAACGAGGTGTTGTATATTCAGAATACGATGATAAAATAGATCTTGATGGTTTAAACTTTTATGCAGTAGTCGGTCCTAACGATAATGACACTGATGATTACAGAGTTTATAAATGCCTTAATAATAACGAAGATGTTGGTTCACAAGCACCACCTACTTTTGATGCAGCCAACGTAAATCAAATTTATGAAACTGCCGACGGTTATGTATGGAAGTATATGTATCGTCTCACTACATTACAATTCGAGGCCTATAATGCTTTAGGTTATATTCCAATTGATCCTACTGCAACTGTTAATCCAGCGGAGGTTTACGGCGGTGGTATATCTGAGATTCAAGTTACTAATGCTATTGTCAATAATGGATATGAAGAAAAGAACGGCCTTATAAAGTCAATTGATGGTAGAGTTGGCGGACCAAGTTCTCACGGCAATGTTAAATTAGAAATTGATCCAAGAGAACAAGATTGGCAAGCAACAGAAAATTACTATGCAGGTCAATTCTTTTATGCCACAAACCCAAGTTCAAGTGTTACGAATCTATTTGAAATCAAATCGTATAAACTGATTCAAGGAAGTGGCTTAGCTGAAATTACTGTAGGCGAAGAATTATCAAATCCAAGACGCGGTAGTGTAGAGAACGCAACTCAAGCATCGCCTGTCGTAATTACATCAACATCTCATAACTTAGTAAACGGTCAACCAATTATATTTAGAGACGTTGTTGGAATGTCAGAATTAATTGTAAATGAAGCAGACGTAGATACACTTGCTGCAACTACCTTTTATGTAAGTGTTGTGAACGCAGATACGTTTCAATTAAAAGCAGATGCATTATTAACAACAGATCTTGATGGTACTGGCTTTGGCGGATATGCGTCAGGTGGTACATGGAAAGGTTTAACAGACTTCATGGTATCAACGGCAACCATTAACGCAAATATTAAAATCTTCCCACGAGTTAAAATTGCTGGAGACGGCGACGGAGCAGTGGCGATACCTGAAATTGATAGCGGTGGTATTAATAAAATTATTCTTTTAAATAAAGGCACAGGATATAATAACGCTATTGCGGAAGTCGTGGATCCTCTTATTGATTTCAACCCAGGTGGTACTGAATCAGCAGATGTAAGAGCAACCATTCAACCTATCATTGAACCGAAAGGTGGCCATGCTTATAATTTATTAGATGAATTTAGATGTAAACATTTTTCAATGTATGGATTCATTACTGCAGAAGACAATACAAAAATTGGTGATAAGAATACATACGGCTGTATTGGTATTGTAAGAAGTCCAACATTTAAAGATATGACAGGTATACCAACATGGAGAAGCGGACAAGCAAATACCGCAACTGAACCTGATGTCTTCGATAATAGAATTGCGATTATAACAGATGATTATGGAAGATTAAACGCAAATAGTACAATCACGCAAGTTAATGTAAATAACGATATTGTATTCCAAGCTCAAATACACGAGATTGATGAAACTTCAAATACAGTATTTTTAGCAGAATACGTAGGACCATATAGAAATAATGCCCTGATTGGTAATGGAGATACATCATTTAATCCAGATTTGGCAATTACCTCAAATACTGGTCAGAGAATAACAATAAATAATCCAATAAACGATAATGTTATCTATTCGGATTACAAACAGAGAACAGGCGAAGTGTACTTCATGGAGGACTTCTTCCCATTAGCAAGAACCGACCTCTCAAGAGAAGAATTTAAATTTGTACTGGAATTTTAAGGAACGTAAGTAAAGATGCCTATTAATAAAAACTTAAACCAAGCACCATACTTCGATGACTATGATGCCGAGAAGCAGTTCTATCGAGTTATGTTCAAGCCTGGGTACGCGATACAGGCAAGAGAACTTACACAACTCCAGACTATGCTTCAAAATCAGGTTGAGTCATTTGGAGATAATATTTTCAAAGAAGGTTCAATTGTAAAAGGATGTAACTTTACAGAACTTGATGATCTTCAATTTGTAAAACTAAATGACGGTCCTACTGGATTTAACGCAGAGTCATATATCAGCACATCTGCGGTTGAAGTATTAGCAGGCCAAGAAGTAGAACTTGACTATGTTTATCAGGTAAAAGGACAATCGTCCGGACTGAAAGCAGAAATCGTTCAGGCTTCTAAAGGATTTCAAACAAGACCACCAAATCTAAATACTTTCTTTATTAACTACACTAACATTGGTTTGGCAGGTCAAACTCAATTCCAAGCTGGTGAAGCGTTAGTTGTAACAAGATTCAAATATTTAAGAGGAACCACAAACGAAGCCTTATCTATTGACACTGTTATTAATACAGGTCTTGCGGTATACGGTTCGCCTTCAGTAGGAAATCCACATGTTGGTAGAGCATTCGGTGTAGAAGCTGCTCCTGGTATTATATTTCAGAAAGGCCATTTTATATTTACAGCAGAACAAAGATTGGTTGTTGAAAAGTATACTAACGTTGCCGATAACAAATCAGTTGGTTACTTAGTATCAGAAAGTTTAATTAATAACTTACAAGATAACAGCCTATACGATAATGCAAACGGTTCTAGGAATGAAAACGCACCTGGTGCAGACAGATTAAAACTTGTTCCTACTTTAACAGTATTAGAAACTTCAGCTGGTACTCAAAATTCAGACTTCTTTACATTGGCTCGTTATCAAAATGGTAATGCAATTACTGTAAGAGACGTTTCTCAATACAACGTATTGGGCGAAGAGATGGCTCGACGTACCTATGAAGAATCTGGTAATTATATTTTAGAAACATTCCCAATAACTACTGATGATCGTATTCCTAGTGGTGCTGCCAATAGTGAAGTACAATGTGTCGTCGGACCTGGTACAGCATATGTAAAAGGTTACAGAGTAGAAAATTCTGGTGAACGTTCATTCCAAATAGATCAAATAGGACAAACCGAAACAGTTAACAATCAAAACGTTTCAATGGAATATGGAAACTATTTTGAGATTGATACTACAAGTAATTCACAAGGTTATTTGAATTTAGGTATTCTTAGTACATCAGATGCTCAAACATCAGGAAGTTCTTCGGTAGGTGCAGTTGCAGTACAAAATATAACAAACGAAAGAATCTATATTCACTCTGCTGTATATAACGGTGCTCAAGCTATTAAAGACATTACCAAATTATCAGATGGTAGTGGTGATGTACCTATAAGAACAAACAGTATCGGTTCACCTGTTATTAAAGAAACAGGAAGAAAGGCATTAATCTTTGATACTGGTATTAACGGAACGTTCGCAACATCAAATACTCTTATTCCTTGTAGGTTTCAAAATACAGGATCTGCCACATCAGGTACGATCACATTAACCGCAGGACCAGGCGAAGATTTTAATTGTCTTAACGACGATATTCGAGTTAACTTGGCAGGAACAACATATCCTGTTACAAGTTTCACTACTGCTTTGAATAATTCACAACTTAATATTATTTGTGATAGTAGTTTGAATGGTTCAGTAGAAGTATTTTATAATAAAAGACAGGTTGGTTCATCAGGTGGTATTTCACCTTATGCTAAAACATTACGTGATACTTATGTTAAGTTTAGTTACTCAAACGTTAAAACACAATATAGTTTAGGTTTCCCAGATGTATTTAAAATTGTAAGTATTACAAATACGGCAGGAGAAGATTTTACAAGTAGCTTTAGATTAAAAGAGAATCAGAAAGATACTTATTATGATCTATCTTATGTAGAATATATTGAAGGTCGCCCTGAGCCAAGTGGCGTAATGCTAGTGAATCTACAATGCTTCGAGGTAAACACTTCGACTGGTAAATACTTCTTTACAATTAATAGTTATCCAAATACTTTAAGTAAGTTTGATATTCCTTCTTACACGTCAGAGTCAGGTCAAGTATATAACTTAAGAGATTCGTTTGACTTCAGACCACATGTTAATAAAGATTCTGGTGCAAACTATTTGGCGAATTCAGGTAATGCTCCAACGATTTCAACTCAAGTTGGTTTCAATACCGTATCGTTTAGTGATAAAGGAGCTGCGTTGGTTCCTTCTGCACAGCAATCATTACAAACAAGTATAGAACATTACCTATCAAGAATTGATACAATTGCTTGTGATTCTTATGGTGAGATTGTTATCATTAAAGGTGAAGAACAGAAAAATCCTGTACCACCAAAGCTTACAACAGATCAGTTGGCAATCGCAAATGTAGAAGTTCCAACTTATCCTGCACTGTCTAAGAAACAGTCTGATGTTCTTCGTAAACCTGGTTATGCAATTAAACCAAGAGCAACAGGTATTAAGAATTACACAATGGAAGATATGCATCAATTAGAAAAGAAAATTGATAACATGGCATATTATATTTCATTGAATCAATTAGAATCAGAAACTGATAATTTAGTTGTACGTGATGAGAATGGTTTAAACAGATTTAAGAATGGTTTCGTTGTAGATCCTTTTAACAATTTACAGTTATCAGAAATCTCGCATCCACAATTTAACGCTTCTATACCGTTTAACAGAAAGATATTAACTCCTTCGTTAAAAACGTTTGCCTTAGATCTTACTTATGATTCGGCAACAGGTTCTTCAGTATTCCCATCGACTGATGACGCTAAGGTGGCAACTCTCGGAAGAAACTCTAACGTTAGTATTATTAGTCAGCCTTATGCATCTAACTTTAGAAACTGTGTAAGTAACTTCTATAAGTATGTAGGTGATGGAGTTATATCTCCACCTTACGATGCTGCTTATGATACAACAGTTAACCCTGCTTCTATTGATATTGATCTAACTACTCCGTTCCAAGAATTCATTGATGAGATTCAAGCATTCTTACCTATGACCGATACATCTTCGTCAAGACAATTTACGGCTGACCCTGGTCGTCGAGGAAGACGTGGTGCAGGAGCTGAAGTAACAACTATCACAACAAGATCAAGTGAAATTGAAATAGACAGTTCAAGAACAACAGAATCGTTCGTTGGTGAATTTGTTTCCGACTTTAGATTCCAACCTTATATGGCATCGAGAGATATCAAAGTTTATATGTCAGGATTAAGACCTAATCAAAGACATTACTTCTTCTTTGATGGTGTTGATGTAAATGCACACGTAATGCCAGGATCAATTACAGCTGATTCAGTTGGAGAAGTTGGTAGGTACGGTGATAAAGGTGCTGCAGTTACTACAGACGCAAACGGTGTAATAAGAGCAGTGTTCCATTTACCTGCCGAAACATTCTACGTAGGTGATAGAGTATTAGAAATTGCCGATGTATCTGCTTATAACAGTATTGATTCTGCTTCAACAAGTAAAGGATTTGTTACTTATCGAGCATATAACTTCAGTGTTGAGAAAACAAGTTTAACAACTTCAACAAGATCTCCAAACTTTGATGTAAATACAACAGTAACAACAAGAAACGTTGCTCGACGTATTCGAGGTAGAGATCCACTTGCACAAACATTCTTTGTTAAGAAAGGTATGGGTGCAGGTTCTAACTCAGTTTACTTATCTAATATTGATGTATACTTCCGTCGTAAACCAACTCAAACAGGTTCAGGTAGTGATGATTCATCTCCATTAAATGGTGTATCATTACAGATCAGAGAAGTTGTAAATGGTTACCCAACAAACAGAATCTTGCCATTCGCAAATGTTCATAAATTACCTGCTGATGTAAATACTTCTGAAGATGCTTCTTCGGCAACAACGTTTACCTTTGAGGCGCCTGTAAGATTAGATGTAGAAAAAGAATACTCAATTGTAGTACAACCTGATGCATCAGATCCTAATTACTTAATTTATACTTCTAAAGTAGGTGGAATTGATTTAACGCCAGGAGCAACAAAAGGTTCTGCTATTACTCAGGATTGGGGTGACGGTGTTCTATTTACTTCAACTAATAACTCTGCTTGGAAATCATATCAAGACGAAGATATTAAATTTACT
>ERZ767310.952-NODE-952-length-16799-cov-5.781056_pt1 | contig 16799 bp, 10 predicted proteins | sample MGYA00374954_ERZ767310 | MGnify/ENA primary metagenome ERZ767310 (study PRJEB28948, sample SAMN06267188) | marine metagenome | isolation source: Columbia River Estuary | place: USA:Columbia River Estuary, USA | collected 2013-07-23 ...
GCCCAGCTGCGAATGCCTTTATGAAAGCTCCGCAGGTCGTATTTTTCATTCGGACTGTGAATCGCGTCATTATCGCGGGCAAAGCCAATCAACATCGCATCCATCCCAAGAATCGATTTGAAATGTCCGGCGATGGGGATCGACCCGCCGCATCCAACAAAGGCGGCCGGATTGGGCCATTCGTCAGAGAGCGCCGCGCGTGCGGCGTCAAAGGCCGGGTTGTCGATGGACATTTCAGATCCGGCGGAGGCGCCATGGGATTTGAAAGCGACGCTGCAATCGGCGGGCAGCAGGGCGCGTACCATAGCGCGGAAATTCTCGCGGATCACATGGGGGTCTTGCTGGCCAACCAAGCGGAAAGAGATTTTCGCATGGGCCTGGCTTGGCAAAACAGTTTTAAATCCTGCACCTGTGTAACCGCTCCAGATACCATTCACCTCGCAGGTGGGGCGTGACCAGATCATTTCCAGGGCGCTACGCCCTTGCTCGCCGGCCAGATCGGACAGATCCACCTGTCCCAAAAATCCGTCTTGGTCAAAGTTAAGCCCCTCCCATTGCGCGGCAATCTCAGGCGGCAACTCTGGCACGCCGTCGTAAAACCCGGGGACAGTGATGCGGCCTTGGTCGTCATGCAGAGCCGCGATAATTTTTGCCAAAACCCGAGCCGGGTTCATCGCCGGCCCGCCGTACATGCCGGAGTGCAGATCCTTGGACGGGCCTGTGATGGTCAACTCCTCGCCCAAAAGCCCCCTCAGGCGGGTGACAATACCAGGGGTGTCATCGCCAAACAGTCCGGTGTCACAGATCATCGCAACATCTGCGGTTAACTCTTGTGCATTGTCACGCATGAAGGGCATCAATGAGGGAGAGCCCGATTCTTCTTCACCTTCAAAAAAGAGACTGATTTTGCCGGGCAGGGTACCATGGACCGCCTTCCAAGCGCGGCAAGCCTCGATGAAGGTCATCAGCTGGCCCTTATCATCTGACGCGCCGCGGGCACGAATCACTGGCCCGAGATCGCCCTGTTCCAAAGCCGGCTCAAAAGGAGACCGATCCCATAGGTCAAGCGGATCCACGGGCTGTACGTCGTAATGGCCATAAAATAAAACATGTGGCCCTTCCGAGCCGGCATGGGCAATGACCATAGGGTGACCCGGTGTGGCGCGCTTGCTGGCGTCAAAGCCAATGGATTTAAGATCCTCGACCAACCAATCCGCGGCTTTGTCACAGTCTTGACCATAGGCCGGGTCCGTTGAGATGCTTGGAATGCGAAGCAAGCTGAAAAGATGCTCAGTTGTCTGGTCGATGTGCGCGTCGATGTGAGCCAAAACGGGGTCGAGCATAGCTGCGGACATGGGGCCTCCAAACAGTTTAATAAATCGAATCTCCCGCCTATTGGTTGGGTATTGGCGCGGTTAGTCAAACAAAAATACGGGGCATTTCGGATTGGTTTAGGGAGATATCAAAGCTGTTACATGCTGAAAATGTATATTTCTGAAGGAAAAAGGTGGCTAAACCTCGCTTATTGAACCAAATTATAGGCAGAAGCTCTATATTTTTTTCGCCGATATGATATTAATGTTTTATCCGTCCGGAGGCCATTGGGGGCGCCCGGGGGTAAAATGTGCAGGGCAGCTCCATGATTGGCCGTAAGTCAACACGCCTAAAGAACATTAAAAAACCGTTAAAGCTGAAAGGCTTTGACGATTTTGAGGTGACTCTTGGGGATGTGATGCGCGGGGAGCGTGCGACGCGCGGCAAGTCTCTCATGGACGTGCAACATGACCTTAGAATCAAGGCCACATATATCGCCGGAGTGGAAGATTGCGACCCTTCCGTGTTTGATACGCCGGGATTTATTGCCGGCTATGTGCGTTCCTATGCGAAATATCTTGGTATGGATCCGGACGCCGCCTTTGAAATGTTCTGTAAAGAAAGCGGATTTGAATCTATCTATGGCATGTCGGAGCGTGCGCTCCCCAAGCGGCTGAGCCGCGAGGAGCGCTTGGCCGCGTCCATCACCCGCCGGCCCGCCGGTGTCATCGCCAGCACCACGCCATTTTTGCCGCCGAAAGAAAGTTTCTTTAACAGGGTCGATGTGCGAGCTTTTGTGTCTTCGGTGGTGCTGATGCTTTTGCTCGGCGGGCTGGGCTATGGGGCCTATTCGGTGGTGCAAAAAATCCAACGTGTGCAAATGGTCCCGGTTGAACAGGCCCCATTGGTGGCCTCTGATCTGGATCCTCTGCGGCCACGCGAGGCGGCCTCTCTCGGGTCTTCCGTTCAAAACGCGCAAAGCGACGATATTTATAGCCGTATCTACCAACCGCAGGCCTTGGACGTCCCCGTTGTGGTGCCGCGGGATGGACCGATCGCCAATATTGATCCAGACCAACGCGGCGCTTTCGCGGCGCAAGAGCCGCCCATGGTGACAGCTTTTGTGGATGAGAGCATTGAAGATATTCTGGCCGATATCGTCAGCCCCGCGCCAGAGCTGGAAGCTGAAGCGGCACTACAGCTGGTCGAGAGTTTTCCCGCGCCGGTGCAGCTTGTCTCGTCTCAAGGTGTTTGGCTAAGGGTCAAAGATGCCGACGGGTCGATCATTTTTGAGCGTATCATGGATGCGCATACGCCCTATGAGGTGCCGCTCAACGATCCGCCGGCGGTGATCGAGCGTGCGGGCAATGCAAGCGCGCTGTTCTTTTTGGTGAATGGCGCGCTCTATGGTCCGGCTGGGGGCAGCGGGCGTGTGGCTAAAAATATTGAACTCTCCGCGGAGAAACTGACGCAAAGCTATGAGCGTTACGCGCCGCAGGATCAGTCGCCGCTCTATAGTTTACTGCTTGAGCTTGAAACTGACCGCGTCAAACCCTAGTCATAAGGCAACAACCTTAACTCGTGAAAGTGTCGCATGTCTCTCAATCATATTCGCCCGTGGCGTAACATTTACCGCCGCAAAAGTCGGCAGATCATGGTTGGCTCGGTTCCGGTGGGTGGGGACGCGCCCATTACGGTCCAGACAATGACCAATACGTTGACCACGGATGTGGCTGGAACCGTTTCACAGATTCAGGCCTGTGCGGATGCTGGCGCGGATATTGTCCGGGTCTCTGTGCCCGACGAGGCCTCCTCCAAGGCGCTCAAAGAGATTGTGCGTGAAAGCCCGGTCCCGATCGTGGCAGACATCCATTTTCACTATAAGCGCGGCATAGAGGCCGCGGAGGCTGGCGCGGCCTGCCTGCGGATCAACCCGGGCAATATTGGCAGCCAAGAGCGCGTGCGCGAGGTGATCAAAGCGGCCCGCGATTATGGCTGTTCGATGCGGATCGGCGTGAATGCCGGCTCGCTTGAGAAACATTTGCTCGACAAATACGGTGAGCCTTGCCCGGATGCGATGGTGGAAAGCGGGCTTGAGCATATTAAAATTCTGCAAGACAATGATTTCCATGACTTTAAAATAAGCGTCAAGGCCAGTGATGTCTTCATGGCCGCCGCGGCCTATCAAGCCTTGGCGGAGGCCACTGATGCGCCGATTCACCTTGGGATCACGGAAGCTGGTGGCCTGATGTCCGGCACAATCAAATCCGCCATTGGTTTGGGAAATCTGCTCTGGATGGGCATTGGCGATACGATCCGTGTCAGCCTCTCGGCCGATCCTGTGGAAGAGGTGAAGGTTGGCTATGATATTCTCAAATCACTTGGCCTGCGTCATCGCGGGGTGAATATCATTTCCTGCCCAAGCTGTGCTCGGCAGGGCTTTGACGTGATCAAAACCGTTGAGGCTTTGGAGCGCCGGCTTGAGCATATCAAAACGCCCATGTCGCTTTCGATCATCGGCTGCGTGGTCAATGGTCCCGGAGAGGCCTTAATGACCGATGTGGGCTTCACCGGCGGTGGGAATGGCGCGGGCATGGTCTATTTGGCGGGGCAGCAAAGCCATAAATTGTCAAATGACGAGATGGTGGAGCATATTGTCAGCCAAGTGGAAACCCGCGCGGCACAGCTCGACCTGGAAGCGGCCGCGGTGGAGAATGCAGCCAACTAAGGCGTTTTCGCCGCGTCCAAAATATCCTGCGCCCTTTGCCATGCCGCCGAGCCGCGCGGCAAGAGGTCTTCGGCCCGTTTGGCCTGTATGGCGGCATTTTGCATATTGCCTTGCAATGCATAGCGCTCTGCAATCGCCAGAACAGCCTGTCCTTGCTGGCCACTGCGGGCAAAGGCTGTGCCGATATCGCGTAAAATTCGCGCGTCTCGATTGTCGAGGTTGCGGGCCTTTTGCAAAATTTTCAGAGCTTGCGCGTTTGAATTTTTGGTGTTTTGCGCCAGGAGCGATCGACCATAGCCCCCCAAGATAAGCGCATTGTTGGGCGCCAGCTGGGCGGCTCTGGCATAGGCTTTTGTTGCAGCCGAAAATTCGCGGCTTTCCAATAGGATTTGCCCCTGTAGCTCCCGGTAAAATGCATCGTTGGGATGGGCCTCGACCAGCTGGGCCGTATTCTTTTTCGCAGTGCCTCTGCGGCCACTGCGGTGCTCGGCGATAGCTCTGCGCATCAAATCAACGTCTGAACTGCCCGTCGCGCGTCGCAAGGTCCATTGGGGCGCCTGCAGAAATCCTGATAACTTGCCTTGAATGCGTGAAAACCAATAGGCCTGTTTGGCATCTGGCCGATGTGAGGGCGCGTTTGCGGCATAGGCGTTAATGGTGCGAATGCGGTCGCGGTTGAGGGGATGGCTGCGCGTATAGGGATCTTGATGCTCCTCGCTCAGATTAGACTGACCGATGAAGAGCTCGAAGACTTCGACCATGGCGGCGGGGTCAACCTTGGCCGCATTCATGAAGCGCAATGCCGACTGATCTGCCGCGGATTCTTCAATGCGGGTATGGGCAAGCAAGACACGATTTATCGATCCAGGGGCGCCAAGGGCCAATCCGAGACCTGCATCTGTATGGCCGGCTAAAACTGCGGCGGCGGCAACCAATACGCCAAAGGAAATGGCCCTATTGGCCCGCTGAACATTGGCGAGACGTCGCGAAATATGTCCATTGGTGATATGCGCCGCCTCATGGGCGATCACCGATTGCAGCTGCGCGGCAGTTTTCAGTTGAAGCACCAATCCGGCATGTACAAAAATATGTTTGTTATCAATGATAAAAGCATTCAATCCCATGTCGTTGACGATCCAAACCTTCACATCATCACTATTGAGATTTGCAGTGCGCAGGATCGGCTCGGCCAGCTGCTGCAACCCATATTCGATATCTGGATCGCGCAGCAGGCTGACACTATGGGCGGCAGAGGCGTTGAGGGCGCAAAAAATGGAGAGAAAAATTGCTTTCAAATATGTCTTGAACATGTATCGGTCCTTGGGCCATCTAATAGAGCGTTTGCGAAAGGAAAAGGCATGCCATTGTCGAAACGAAGTCAAGTTGATCCTTTCATTGTTATGGACGTAATGGAAGCGGCGCGTGCCGCTGAGGCGGAAGGTCGCCGAATTGTGCATATGGAAGTGGGGCAACCGAGCACATCTGCGCCTCTTAAGGCCCGGCAAGCTGTGGCTGCAGCGCTGCCGCATGATGCGATGGGCTATACGGTGGCCCTTGGGTTGCCGCAGTTGCGCGCGGAAATCGCAGCGCTTTATAAACGTTGGTATGATGTGGATTTGGACCCGGCGCGGGTTGTTGTTACCTCTGGCTCATCGGCAGGGTTTCTCCTGGCTTTCACAGCATTGTTCGATCCCGGCGCGCGCGTCGCGGTGGCCGCGCCCGGCTATCCGTCTTACCGGCAAATTTTAAAGGCCCTGGCGCTCACCCCAGTGGATATTCCCACCCATGCCAGCCAAGGCCATCAATTGCGGGTCGCTGATTTGCAACATCAGCAACTCGATGGGTTGCTGGTGGCCTCGCCCGGCAATCCCACAGGCACGATGATTGATAAGCCAAGTTTGGCCGCTCTGGCGGATTTTGCGCAATCTCGAGACATAGGCTTCATATCCGATGAAATTTACCACGGGATTGAATATGACAAAAAAGCCGTCACGGCGCTTGAGGTCACAGATCGGGCCTATGTGATCAATTCTTTTTCGAAGTATTTCTCGATGACTGGTTGGCGGATTGGCTGGCTGGTGGTGCCGGAAGATCATCTGCGCAGTGTCGAGCGTTTGGCGCAAAATATGTTCATCTGCCCGCCGCATGTTAGTCAGCTGGCGGCTTTGGCGGCCCTGCAAAGCCACGATGAAATGCAAGAAAACCTGGCCGTCTATCGCGAGAACCGCCGCCTGATGCTGCAAGGCCTGCCTGAGGCGGGTTTGACGCAGATCGCGCCGCCAGATGGGGCTTTTTATATTTATGCAGATATCTCTGAGTTTGGCGTCGACAGTCGGACCTTTGCTGCGGAAGTCTTGCAAGAGGCGGGGGTGGCTCTTACGCCTGGACTGGATTTCGACCCGATCCGGGGGGGGCACACAATTCGGCTGTCCTATGCACAAGCGACTGGAGAAATTATTGAGGGCCTGCGGCGTTTGAAGCAGTTTATGCACAATCGATATGTATGAAATTTCAGCAAGATTTGGCCTGCAAGACGGGCTTTGAACAATTTGAGCCGCTCTGCGCTTACATTTGGCGCATTCGTGTTTTGACCTGAGCCGGCGCACCGCATATAGAGACGAAAAGACGGAGCCAAACCCCCTATGCCCAGCCTGAGCGCCCTCGGAAAATTTATCACCAAATCCTGCGCGCGCCTCGCGATGCTGTGCTTGCGCATTTTGGGGGCAATTTTTTCATCGCTGACTTTGGCTGGGGTGTTTGGCGCGGCGGTCTTAGGTGCAATTTTCCTGATCTATGGGCAAGGGTTGCCCAGTCATGATGAATTGGCCAGCTATCAGCCGAAAACGATCAGCCGGATTTACTCGGGTGAGGGGCATATCATCGATGAATTTGCGACCGAACGGCGCCTTTTTGCATCGGCCGATGAGATACCGGATTTGGTGAAGGCGGCGTTTATTTCCGCTGAGGATAAGAATTTCTATAGCCACGCGGGCTATGATCCAGCTGGGATGGCCGCAGCTCTGCGCGACGCGATTGTCTCGCGTGGGGCCAATTTGCGCGGTGCCTCGACCATCACGCAACAGGTGATGAAAAACTTCCTGCTCGATGGGTCACGCTCGGCAGAACGTAAAATTAAAGAGCTGATATTGGCCACGCGAATTGAAGGCACTTTGGATAAAGAAGGCATCCTAGAGCTCTATCTTAATGAGATTTTTTTGGGGCAAAATTCCTTTGGGGTCGCGGCGGCAGCACAGACCTATTTCAACAAACCTCTCGACGATCTTTTACCCGAGGAGGTCGCCTATTTGGCCACCTTGCCCAAGGCGCCATCAAAGTACCATCCCGTGCGCCAGCGTGAGCGGGCCATAGCCCGGCGCAATTTTGTATTGCGTGAGATGAATGAAAATGGGTTCTTGTCAGATATTGAGTATGAGATGGCCCGTAAGAAACCACTCAAGACCGTTCAAAGTGGCGATTTTGCCAGCTTTCGCAGCAATCTTCCCGGGCGGGATTACCCCACAGATGAGATACGCCGGCAATTGACCCGCGACTTTGGCACGGCTGAATTTTTCACTGGCGGCTATTCCGTTCGGGCGACGATTGATCCGACATTGCAACAGGTGGCGGCGCAAAGCCTGCGGCTCGGGCTTGAAGATTATGACCGGGCGCAAGGCGTGTATCATGGCACAGGTCAGGTGATCGCCGCCGATCAACTGGGCGATTGGCGCGCCGCGTTGAGCAAGCTCGAAGTGCCGCGCGATATTGTGATCAATCAGCTTTGGCGTCCAGCGGTTGTGTTGGAGCTGATGAAAAGCGATGCGCGCTTGGGTATTGAAGGGATAGAGGGCGACGCTCATATCCTACCGGCCAGCGATGTGACATGGGCGAAAAAGCAAAATAGCGATGGCAGCATCAGCAAATCGGCAGCCAAGCGGGTCAAAGATTTGCTCTCCGTCGGTGACGTGATTTTGGTGTCGCCGGTTGTTAACCCAGAAGATGGGGTGTTTGTGAATTGGTCACTGCGCCAGGTGCCAAAGATCCAAGGCGGGTTTGTCGCCATGGATGTGCATACGGGCCGGGTCCTGGCGATGCAGGGTGGATTTTCCTATCAACACTCCGTGTTCAACCGCGCCACGCAGGCCAAACGTCAGCCCGGCTCTTCTTTCAAGCCTTTTGTCTATGCCGCCGCCCTCGACAGTGGCTATAGCCCAGCGACCATTGTGATTGACGCGCCGATTGAGGTCGACACGCCACAAGGCTTGTGGCGCCCCAAGAATTACTCAGATAAATTCTATGGCCCGACGCCGGTGCGCACGGGTATCGAGCAATCAAGAAATCTCATGACCGTGCGATTGGCTCAGGAATTGGGCATGCCGACGATTGCGCTTTATGCTGAGAAATTCGGGGTTTACGATAACATGAAGCCCTACCTTTCGGCCTCACTGGGGTCTGAAGAGACGACGCTTTACAAAATGGTGTCAGCCTATGCCATGTTCGCCAATGGTGGCGAGCGGGTGCAGCCCACCTTGGTTGATCGGGTGCAAGATCGGAACGGCAAAACCGTGTTTTTGCATGATCAACGCAGCTGTGACGATTGCCGAACCCCCGATCTGATGGCCGGCCGCCTGCCCAAGATCACGTCAAACCGCGAGCGGGTGATGGATCCGGTCACCGCCTATCAATTAACCGCGATGATGGAAGGGGTCGTTGAGCGTGGCACGGCCAGCCGGACGGTTAATCTTCCCGTGCCCGTGGCAGGAAAGACCGGAACCACCAATGAGGCTAAGGATGTCTGGTTCGTGGGCTTCACCAGCAATATCGCTGCGGGCTGCTATATGGGTATGGATCAGCCACAGCCTTTGGGCCGCGGCGCTGGCGGTGGCGGCATGTGTGGACCTGTGTTCAATCGCTTTATGGAAGTGGCGATTGAGCGCTATGGTGCCGGCGAATTCACCGTGCCGGACAATGGTACCTTTATCAATATCAACCGCTTCACGGGCGCGCGTTTGCAAGAGGACGCCGAGGGGGATCATGTGGTCGCTGAATTTTTCCGCGATGGAAGCGAGCCGATTTTTGGTGTGGCTTTTGACGGGGGCTTTCAGGTCAGCAGCAATATGCCCATGTTTGCGGAAGGGGAGACCGAAGAGATGCAACAGGTGATCACCTCCACCGGCAAGACGATCACTGTGGCGCCTCAGGCCTCCTTTGGCTCTTTGTCGTCCGGTGGGCTTTACTGACGAAAATCGGTTGTGGCGCTTGGCAATCGCTCCTGGCTTGGGTAGACCGATCCCAACTGAACTTCATAATCTGGTAGGTTTGATATGCGCGCGGAAATGGTCAATGTTGTGGCAGCCATCGAAAAGTCTTTGGGACTTTTGGCCAAGCGTCTAGACTACGACACCGCGCCCTATCGGTTGGAAGAATTTAACGCCATGATTGAAGACCCCAGTCTTTGGGACGATCAAGAGCGGGCGCAAAAGTTGATGCGGGATCGCCAGATCTTAGTCGATGCCATCGCGACCTATGAGGGAATCCGCCAAGATCTGTCAGACAATCTGGAAATGATTGAGCTGGGCGCTGCGGAGGATGACGAAGAGGTCGTCAAAGATGCCGAAGAGGCTCTCAAAGCACTGCGCACCACGGCCGCGGAAAAGGAGCTCGACGCGCTGCTGGACGGGGAGGCGGACAGCAATGATACCTTCCTTGAGATCAATTCTGGCGCTGGTGGGACGGAGAGTTGCGACTGGGCCTTGATGCTATCGCGCATGTATGTGCGTTGGGCGGAGAAAAAAGGGTACACGGTCGAGCTGCAATCGGAAACGGCGGGCGAGGAGGCGGGCATTAAGTCTGCGGCCTATAAGATATCGGGGCATAACGCCTATGGCTGGTTGAAGTCAGAGTCGGGCGTGCATCGCTTGGTCAGGATCAGCCCATTTGACGCCGCCGCCAAACGGCACACGTCTTTTTGCTCGGTGTGGGTCTACCCTGTTGTGGATGACAATATCGAAATTGAGGTCAACCCATCCGATATTCGCATCGACACCTATCGCAGTTCTGGGGCCGGTGGCCAGCATGTGAACACGACAGATTCTGCCGTGCGTATTACGCACCATCCCACTGGGATCGTCGTGACCAGTTCGGAAAAATCACAGCATCAGAACCGCGATATTGCGATGAAGGCCTTAAAGTCTCGCCTGTATCAAATGGAGCTGGATCGGCGCAATGCTGCGATCAATGAGGCGCATGACAACAAAGGCGACGCCGGTTGGGGCAATCAGATCCGAAGCTATGTGCTGCAACCCTATCAGATGGTCAAAGATTTGCGCACCTCCTATGAAACCTCAGACACCAAAGGGGTGTTGGATGGGGATCTCGATGGCTTGATGGCCGCGACTTTGGCGATGAATGCCTCTGGCAAATCGCGGGCGGATGCTCAGGGCGAGTAGAAAGCCGCTGACAAAAAAGGCGCGGCCAAAGCCACGCCTTTTGAACCCGAAAACGGATTGATTTATTCTTTTGAAGCGGGGGCGGCGGCGGGTTTCTTGGCCGCACCTGGATTGAGAGGATCATCTTGGCGCTGGACGGAGCCCTCAAAATGGGCGCCGCTTTCGATGGCGATGGTTTTGTGGATGATGTCGCCCTCAACCTGTGCCGTCGAAGTCAGCCGCACTTTTAGGCCACGCACCCGGCCAATCACATGGCCATTTACCACAACATCATCAGCAATGATTTCGCCTTTAACGGTCGCACCTTCCCCGATGGTTAAGAGATGGGCGCGGATGTCGCCGTCCACGCGGCCCTCAACTTGAATGTCACCGGTGGTTTTCAGATTGCCAGTGACATGAAGATCAGACGACAGGACCGATGCGGGCGGTTTTGCCTTCGGTGCTGCAGGTTTGAATTCTGCTGCTGGTTTGTTGATCGGCGCGGCGAGTTTTTCGGCTGCGGCGGCGTCGGGTTTCGCGGATGGGTCGTTGATTTTGCTTTTAGAAAACATCTCTTCCTGCCTTAATAAATGTCATTGGGTTTACGGCTTTACCATTCACGCGGACTTCATAGTGAAGATGGGTGCCGGTTGATCTGCCTGAGTTTCCCATATCACCGATCCTTTGTCCACGGGAAACGCGTTGGCCTTTTTTTACGCGAATTTTTGCCAAATGGGCATAGCGAGTTTCTATGCCAAATGCGTGTTTGACATAGACAACGCGGCCGTAACCGCTCCCCCATTCCGCGCGTGTAACCACCCCGTCGGCGGTGGCATAAATGGGGGTTCCGCGACTTGCAGCAAAATCAGAGCCATTGTGCATCTGCCCCCAGCGCGGACCGAAGCCGCTGGTGTAACGATGGGTAGATTTCACCGGCATATCAAAGGGCGCTTTTTCAGCTGCAATACGATAGATATTGAGTTTGTCGAGTTGAGCCAAAATGTTATTGGCCCGGTCAACGGTGGGATCAACTGTGTTGAGAGCATCGGGGGCATAGGTGATCGGGGAGAGGGCGCCACCCTGTCCCGAATAACCGCGCCGCACTTGCTCGAGCAAGCGGTCAGTATTCAACCCAGCGTTGCGAAACATTTTGTCGAGAGGCTTCACCGAAATGCTCATCGCCTCTTCCAGCTGGCGAAAAATCCGGTCGCCTTTTTCTTCGAGAAATTGAATTTCCAATTCCAAATTGGCCATTTCTTCATGTGCTTGGAAGGCGCGCCGGCGGGCGTGATCGCGTTCCACAGCCACGTCTTCCAGCGTATCGGTGACGTAATCCATTGTGCTGGCCACGGATTCTGAGGAGCTATCGTCGACAGGTTTGCCCGTGTCGTGGTCAAGCTGTGCGGCCAGTTGATCCAAGTCGCGCTGCAAAAGCTCCCGTTGGCCCATGACCCGCCGCAGCGTGGCTTGCATCACTTCCATCGCGCGGTCTAATTCGCGCCGTTGATCCTCTGATGTCAGAAGCTCAGATTGCATTTCGGACACCTGCGCGAGGGCCGTGTTGAAACGCTCCTGCGCTGTCAAAGCCTCCTGGGCGCGGGTGTCGCGCTCATTGGCGAGGGCATTCAATCGCTCTTCATAAATGGCTTGATCGCGCCGGGCTTGATCACGGAAATTGCCTGTACCAATGGTGTCGAGCAGCACGATGGCTGTTGCAACAATTGCCCATCCGATGAAAGCGGCTGATGTGACCAGAGTGAAAATTTGTGACAACGGCGTGAGGCGAATAAAGCGCGTGCCAGTTCCACTGCGCAAAAACAGCCGTTTTTCCGGCATGAGTCGTTCTAGGAATTGTTGTGAACTTAACCGAAGTGCACTGACCAAATCTCAATTCCAATCTACAAGGGGCCGCCGAGCGCGGTATCTTTGCGGACTGAATACCCAAATGACCAATCTGCCGCAACGAATTTGATAGAGGCAAATCCTTTATATTCGCTTAAATCGGCTTGTTTCTGCTCACAAACTCTATCGCATGGCCGGTGGTGGCGGCATTTCATCGGCGAGGGGCCAGTAAAAATCGGGTGCGATCCCTGCCTCGGCACGTTTTTCTTCGTTGAAAGGTGGTTTGAGAGGGCCATGAAAATACTGGCGCACGAGGCCATGAAACAGAGGTTTGGGGTCTAAATCGTCCCGACCGCACAGAAAATGAAACCATTTTGAGCCATAGGCCACATGGGCGACTTCTTCGGCATAGATGACATTGAGCGCAGCGACGACCTGTGTGTCTTTTGCATTTTCGAAAATGCGGATCATGCCAGGGGTGACGTCCAGCCCGCGCGCTTCCAGCACCATGGGCACCACCGCCAATCGGCCAAGAAAATCAGACTGCGTGTCCTGGGCTGCACGCCACATGCCCGCGTGGGCAGGCATCGCGCCGTAAAAACTGTTATGAGCTTCAAGACAGTCGCACATCAGATTGAAATGTTTGCTTTCTTCATCTGCCGCCTTCACCCAATCATCATAAAATCCCAAAGGCATTGGTATGTGCGAGAATCGGGCGATCAAATCCCAATGCAGATCCACGGCATTCAATTCAATATGGGCCACCGCATGTAAAAGAGCGTTGCGCCCTTCTATTGAACCTGTCTTGCGTCTTGGTACGTCCCGCGGGGCACGCAGCTCCGGCGTTTTGGGGCGGGCGGGCATATCTGGCGGGGAACAGGTGCCAATTTCAACATCGTCCCCAGCGGCGCGCGCGGCGCACCATTGCGCGGCAAAGCCCCGTGACAGAGCGGTTTTTTCCCGCCCGTCTGCGGTGTTGAGCACCGCGCAGGCCATCTGTGCCAAAGTCATCATGAATTGAATGACTGCAACTGCGCCAAAACCTCGTCGACATGGCCAGGGACTTTGACCTTGCGCCAAATCTGTAGCAATTTTCCTTCTGGTGAAATCAAAAACGTGGCGCGCTCGATGCCCATATAGGTTTTGCCATACATCTGCTTTTCCACCCATGTGTCAAAGGCTTCGCAGAGGCTGCCGTCCTCGTCGGCAATCAAAGGGATGCGCAAATCATATTTGCTGATGAATTTATCATGTTTTTTTACTGTATCGCGCGACACGCCGACGACCATCGCATTTTGCGCCTCAAAGGCGGCGCGCTCTTCGGAAAATCCTATGGCTTCTTTGGTGCAGCCCGGGGTGTCGTCTTTCGGGTAAAAATACAAGATCAAATACTTGCCGGCAGCATCTGCCAAGGAAAATTGGCCACCACCGTTGGTTGACAGGGTGAATTGCGGTGCATTATCGCCGATTGAGATCATCATATCCTCGGTATATCTGAGAGCCATTGTTGCACCCTTGGTTTTAGGCCAAGATATGTAAATTGAAAGGGGTGAGTTGCACAATGGCGCAATCTGCTGAGCAAGATCAAGAGGACAAAGCGCCGCCACGGCGCCGGCCGATGTCACGGCTGGCTGTGGTGATCTATACGCTGTGCTGGTCTGTCTTGCTCTGTTTCGGGTTATTGGTTGCGATTATGCAAGATCGTATGCTGCCGGTGCCTGAACCCTTGCGTGAGAAATTAACGCAAGTCTTGAACGCCGATCGTACATTGCCAATCGTGCGGTTTAGCCGTGCGGAGTTGGGATTGACGGAGTTGTTTCACCCCCAATTGGTGCTGCATGGCGTGCAATTTTCGGATGGGCAAACTGGCGCAGGTGTTCAATTTGGCGCTTTGGATGTGGTGATCCATGGTCCGGCGCTGCTATTTGGCCAGATCGCGCCTCGATCCCTCACCTTATCGGATGCCTTTGTCGATCTTAGACGCAGGCTCGATGGAAGCTTCGATCTTGGCTTTGTTATCTCTGCGAATTCCACCGGGGTCGGCTCGTTGGATGAGATATTGGACGCCACGGAAGACTTCTTTGACCGCGAGGATTTCAGACACCTCACTGAGGCGCGATTGGATCAATTGACTGTTAATTATACCGACCGGGTAACCAAGCGCGCCTGGACCTTCGACGGTGGCCGCCTCTCTGCGCGGCGCGCGAATGGATTGATGACCCTGCGGGGGGATTTGGCGCTCCTGGCCGGAGGGGGGGAATTGGCCACTTTGGGCTTGTTTTACAAGGCCACAGGAGCGGGCGTAGGAACATTGGGGGCGGAGTTTGACAATGTGCCGGCGCAGGATCTTGCGGTGCAATCTAAAGCCCTCACTTGGCTCAATTTCGTGGATGGTAACCTCTCAGGGAGTTTTCGCAGCACGCGCACTGCAGGCAAAGTTGGCAAGTTGAACGCGCTGCTCGATTTTGGCGCGGGCACGTTGAGCGCCGGTCCAGAAAGTTATCCGGTGTCCTATAGTAAAGCAAAAACCTATTTCACATATGATCCCAAACGCGCGCGCCTTGATATCTCCCTTGCATCAATCAAGAGCGATTGGGGGGCTTTATCGGCAGAGGGCTATGCATTGTTGCAGCTGGGTGGGTCGTCACAGCGCAGTTCGAGCGGGATGGTCTTGCATCTCGATGTCGACAGCGCAGTTTTTGACAAAACACCCTGGTTGTCTGAGCCTCTGCAGGTGACGGCAGCCAGTGCGCAGGTGAAGCTCAATTATGATCCCCTGACGCTTGACTTGGGTCTGTTGCAGGCTGAGGTGAATGGGACCGATCTGAGCCTGTCTGGCAGTGCTGCGCTCACGCCTTTGGGTTGGTCCTATAACGGGCAGGGGGGTGTGCCGTCTGTGGGCAGCCAAACCGTCATGACCCTTTGGCCGGAAATGTTAAATACCAAAAGCCGGCGCTGGTTTGGGCAAAACGTGCGCAAGGGAACACTTAAAAACCTGAGCTTTGATCTGCGTCAAGCCGCGGGAACAGCGGCGGTTTTGGCCAGCAGCTTTCAATTTGAAGAGGCGGAAGTGAAATTCATGCCGAATATGCCGGTGATCTCTGAGGGATTAGGATACGGTGTTTTGGAGCGTGATGAGTTTATTTTGGCCTTAGAGACGGGCTATGTCCAAGCGGCGGAAGGCGGGCGCTTGCATATGGATGGCTCGAGCATGCGCGTGCCCAATACACGTGTACCCGATCCGCCAGTGATATTTGATCTAAAAGGCAGGGGGTCCGTTCCGACCCTTATGTCCCTTATGGACAACAAACCGTTTCAGATATCCACAAAAACCAAGCTTGGCATTGATGATGTCTCTGGACAGGCGCAGCTGGCCGTTCAGATTGAAACCCATCTGAAAGATGAGCTCACATCAAGGGACATGTCCTACGCTTTGACGGGCACGCTGCGTGATCTGCGCAGTGAGCTGTTGGTGCCTGGGCATATCTTCACCGCTGAGCTGCTGCAATTGACCGGCACGCCAGATTTAATCGAAATTTCAGGTGCAGGGCGCGTCTCTGATATCCCATTTGAGGTCAGGTGGTCACATGCTCTGGGGGCACCCAATTTGTCCAGCCAAGTGACCGCAAAATTTGAGCTGACGCCGGCGAGCCTCAAAACGCTCAATATTGGTTTGCCCGAGGGCAGCTTGAGCGGGGCGGCAGAGGGCGCCTTGCGTTTGGATATTGCGGAAAATAAGCCAGTAGCTTTTGAGGTGACGTCCGATCTGACGGGTGCGCGGTTGCAATCGGAAGCGTTGAACTGGTCAAAAACCGCGGCCCAAGCGGCACAATTGCGGGTGCAGGGGGTTTTCAGCGAGCCATTGCAAGTGGAGCTTCTGGCGCTTGAGGCGCAGGGTTTGTCGCTTGCGGGCACGGTTCAGTTTGACGCCGGTGGTCTCGACCGGGTTGTGCTGTCGCGCTTGGAGGTTGGCGATTGGCTCGATGGGGCGGCGACATTTATTCATCAAGGGTCTGGCGTACCCATGCGCTTGCTCTTGTCTGGAGATCTGGATCTGCGGAGTTACGGAAAATTGGCGGGCGGTGAAGCTGCGCGCGCGGATACGACCGCGCCAATGCCGATGTCGCTCAAGCTTGGCCGGCTGCAGTTGTCGAACACTCTGTTCCTCAGTGACGTGCGGGCTGATTTTGACCAGGGTCTTGCGGCCGGAGGCGCCTTTGGCGGTCGCGTCAATGGCGGTGTCGGCATCAATGGTCAGATGTCCGGCCAGGGCAGGGGGCTGCGCCTGTCCGTCACATCGCAAGACGCAGGTGGCGTTTTGCGCGATGCCGGACTTTTGCGACAGGCCAGCGGCGGTGAGATGATGCTGGATCTTGCACCCCATGCGGATGGGTGGAACGGCTCAATGAATATCACCTCTGTGCGCGTCAATGATGCGCCGGCGATTGCACAATTGCTCAGCGCTGCATCAATCATAGGCCTGCCCGATC
>ERZ767310.962-NODE-962-length-16725-cov-4.408398_pt1 | contig 16725 bp, 13 predicted proteins | sample MGYA00374954_ERZ767310 | MGnify/ENA primary metagenome ERZ767310 (study PRJEB28948, sample SAMN06267188) | marine metagenome | isolation source: Columbia River Estuary | place: USA:Columbia River Estuary, USA | collected 2013-07-23 ...
CAAAAGCCCAATACATTGCCAAATAGAAATGGCTGCCACGGTTGTCTAATTCGTTCACTTTACGTGAGGGCGATTTGTTCTCATCCAAGAACTTACTAGTAGCTTCATCTAATGTTTCTGAAAGAACTTTCGCTTTAGGGTTGCTAGAAGCTTCAGATAAATGCTCTAATGAAACGGCAAGCGCTAAAAACTCACCAAGGCTATCCCATCTTAAATGGTTTTCTTGATCAAATTGCTGAACATGTTTTGGAGCAGAACCGCCAGCACCGGTTTCAAATAAACCACCACCATTCATCAATGGAACGATTGAAAGCATTTTGGCACTTGTGCCTAATTCCAAAATAGGGAAGAGGTCAGTCAAATAATCTCTTAATACATTTCCAGTAACAGAAACTGTGTTTTCACCTTTTTTAGTTCTTTCTAAAGTATAAAGCGTTGCTTCTTTTGGTGCCATAATGTGGATTTCTAATCCAGCTGTATCATGATCCCCCAAGTATTGAGATACTTTTTTAATCAATTGTGCATCGTGCGCTCTGTTTTCATCTAACCAGAATACAGCGGGCGTCTGAGTCGCTTTTGCGCGATTCACAGCCAACTTAACCCAGTCTTGAATCGGTGCATCTTTCACCTGGCACATTCTCCAAATATCTCCAGCTTCCACATTTTGAGAAAGTAAAACATCACCATTGCTATTCACAACGTTTACAACACCTGAATCAGATAATTGGAACGTCTTATCATGCGAGCCGTACTCTTCCGCTTTTTGAGCCATCAAACCTACGTTTGATACACTTCCCATAGTCGTTGGGTCAAAAGCGCCATGTTGTTTACAGAAATCTATGGTTGCTTGAAAAACACTAGCATAACTTCTGTCTGGAATAAGCGCTTTGGTATCCTGAGTCTTGCCTTGAGCATCCCACATTTTCCCAGAAGTTCTAATCATGGCAGGCATTGATGCATCGATAATTACATCACTCGGAACATGTAAATTGGTAATGCCTCTGTCTGAATCTACCATTGCTAGGCTAGGTCCGTTTTCATAGCATACATTCAAATCTGCTATAACTTCTTCTTTTTTAGATGCTTCTAAATTTTCAATTTTAGAGTACACATCACCTAAACCATTTTTCACATCCACGCCAAGTTCATCAAACAAAGTAGCATGCTTCTCAAACGCAGATTTAAAAAATACTTTAACCGCGATACCAAATAGAATAGGGTCTGAAACCTTCATCATCGTTGCTTTTAAATGCAATGACAATAAAACGCCTTCCGCTTTAGCGTTAGCTATTTCTCTTTCATAGAAGTCTCGCAATGCAGCAGTATTCATTACAGTTGCATCGATAATTTCTCCAGCTAACAACGAAACTTTGTCTTTTAGGACTGATGTGTCTCCGTTGCTATTTGCAAACTCAATTCTCACATCTGCTGCAGAATCTACAGTTGTAGATTTTTCGTTTCCGAAGAAATCGCCAGCGGTCATGCTTGCAACGTGTGTTTTAGAATCTGAAGCCCAAGCGCCCATAGAATGCGGATTCTTACGTGCGTAATTCTTTACGGCTTTAGGCGCTCTTCTGTCTGAGTTACCCTCACGTAATACCGGATTTACAGCACTCCCTTTAATCTTATCGTAAGTCGCTTTTGCTGATCTTTCTTTATCTGAAGTTGGCTCTTCTGGATAATCAGGTAAGGCGTAACCTTTTGCCTGTAGTTCTTTAATTGCAGCAATAAGTTGAGGTATTGAGGCACTAATGTTAGGTAACTTAATAATGTTGGCTTCTGGTGTTTTTGCCAAATCTCCTAACATGGCTAAATCATCACTAATTTTTTGATCTGCATTTAAATACTCAGGAAAACTCGAAATGATTCTAGCAGCCACAGAGATGTATCTTGTTTCAACTTCAATTTGAGAAGATCTTGTGAAAGCCTCTACAATTGGTAAAAATGAATAAGTTGCTAAAGCTGGAGCCTCGTCTGTTTTCGTGTAAATAATTTTGGAATTATCCGTTGCCATATGTGATCAAAATTGTGATTAATAAGTTTAGTAAAAACCGTTTAAGAATCTTTTGGAATCATCACTGGTTAAGCCAGAAATGGTCTTAAGAAGCCTAAGAATATGGTTTTTACGGCTGGCTAAAATAATGTTTAAAATGAGTTTAGAATAAATGTCTTGTATGACATTTGTAAATTTTTTAGAGGGAATGTGTGCTTAGAAAAATAAGGAGATAAAATCTTTAATAATTCATGTCTAAACGCTTTTTAAGTTCAAGCAATGCTGGGTTTTTCTTTGCCATGTATTTGAACTTTTCTTCAGGCGTATAAATGAGTTCTACGCGCTCACTCTCTTTAACAACCTGCAAAAGATAAATACTGCTATTTTTTAAAGTAGAACGTAAGTGTTTTAGTAATTCACTTTTATAATCATTTAAAATAGCTTCTTGAGAAGTGCTGTCTAGCTCAATTTGTAAATTCTCAGAATCAATAAGTTTAGGTGTATGACTCAAAACAGCATAAAGCGGCTTGTTGTCTTTTAGAGTCTCAGTATATGCAACCCATGTTTTTAGAATAAGTGCTTCATCAAAAGCTTCAGACCCGTAGTTGATATACTCCTCTTCGTCCTTATCAGAAACTTCAGTAGTTTTATTCTCGTTGGACAAATTGGCTATAGAAAAGCGTCCTTTTTTGCGTGTACTCTTTAATACGGAGGGAGTAGCCGCGGCATCAGTTGTTCTAGGTTTTACAGGTTCTGGCTCTTGTGTAGCTGGCTCCTTTTTTGGCTGAATCTCTTCTTCCTTTTTTGGAGACGGCACAGGAATAGGTGCAGAAACTGGTTGTGAAGTTGCTAGAATTGGGGAAGAGACATTTGACTCTGCTACTGGACTTGGCTTTGATTCAGGCTTTTTTTTTTGAGCTGATATTGCAACAGCTTCTTGATATTGATTTGTCATTTCTGACAAGGCTATCTCTACTAAGAAGCGTTGGTTTGCCGAGATTTTATACTTCTGATCACACTCGTTTAGAATTTTTAACCATCTAAAAATTTGATGTAGTGAACAGGCTTTGGCTTGTGCCAAGTACTTTGACTTTAAATCATCAGAAACTTCTAAGAGACTAACCGTTTTTTCGTCAGTACACATCATTAAATCTCTAATATGACTAGCTAATCCATTGACAAATAAATGGCCATCAAACCCTTGAACTAATATCTCGTTGTACAAGACAAACAAACCGGTTGGGTCATTTTGCAAGGCAAGGTCTACAACTTTAAAATAGTAGTCATAGTCTAAGATATTTAAGTTCTCTAAAACATTTTGATACGTGATTTCATTGTCTGAAAAAGAAGCAATTTTATCAAATATGGAAAGAGAATCACGTAAAGCGCCATCCGCCTTTTGAGCGATAATATGCAAAGCGTTTTCATCTGCTTTTATATTTTCCTTGCCGGCCACATATTTTAGATGATCGGCTATATCATTCACACCAATCCGCTTAAAGTCATAAATTTGACAACGTGATAATATAGTTGGTATAATCTTGTGCTTTTCTGTCGTAGCTAGAATGAAAATAGCATGTGCTGGAGGTTCTTCGAGCGTTTTCAAAAAGGCATTAAATGCTGAAGGCGACAGCATGTGAACCTCATCAATGATATACACTTTGTATTGGCCAACTTGTGGCGCAAACCTAACCTGATCTATAAGATTTCTAATGTCATCAACCGAATTGTTGGAAGCGGCATCGAGCTCAAAAATATTTAACGAATAATCGTGACTTGGATCGCCACCAGAAGCTTCATTAATTTTACGAGCGACAATACGTGCACATGTAGTTTTTCCTACACCTCGCGGACCACAAAAAAGTAGGGCCTGTGCCAAGTGATTGTTGGCAATGGCTTTCTCTAAAGTATCTGTGATATGATGCTGACCTACAACATCTTGAAATACTAAGGGTCTATATTTTCTTGCGGATACAACGTAATTGTCCATGATGGCTCAAATATAGTCTTGAAATTAAAATTTAGGAGGATGAATTGATAAAATATAGCTGGACTTATTAACGCGTTTTAACATGAAAAACATTTTCTCTAGGCTATCGAATTTAAACCGTCAAGATCTAGTCCTTTATAGAACTCAAGGTCTTTATTCTTCAATTCTTTGGTAAAATAGGCTACTTGGCCTGTGTGATAAGAGAAATGTTCTACAACATGAATAATCACGCCAATCCCAGATAAATTGAACGTCTGGACTTTGCGTTCTTTAAGTAGGTTTTCTTCAGAGCAGTTTAAGATGATAAGCTCTGCTTTATTTACAATAGTTTTAATTTTTTCGAGCAACTCTCTACCTTCAATTTGCTCCTGAGACGAAAACTCAAAATCTCTTTCTCGTGTGTCTTGTTTTCCGCCTAATGAAGAATGAATGTATTGCGTAATATTTCCACATAAGTGCAGTATTAGGTGACCAATACTGTTCGATTGTTTATTTGGAGAAAACCAGATTTCTTCATGTTTCAATTCTGCAAAACACTTTTCAATGCGCGGAATATTTTCTTGCAAACGCATTGCCGATTGAGTTTTGAATTCCTCTGCCCACCCCATTAGATTAAGCCCTCTTTTTTATAAAGTTCGGCCCCTTTTTTAATCATGCTGTTAAATTCACTTTCTAGCTCAGGACTTAGTTTTTTTACATGAAAGCAACTCTTTCCTTTCAGACATTTACGTAATTCATCCGAGACATCGCTAAACGCATCTGTATGTGTATAAATAGGGAAGAAGTATAAGCGCACATCTTTTGGTTTCGGCATTACAGAGGCAAAGTAATAACCGTCTACCTTTTGTTTTCCTTGCATAGCTGGTATTGTTCCTGCAGCTTCAAACGTCTTTTCGTTGTCTACTCTAATTTTTATAGAAGGGTCCAAACGCTTAAGCATTATTTTAAAAGCGCCTTCTATTTCTTTTAGGTCTGTTTTCATACTTAAACTTTAGTGGCTAAGTCTCCTTTTTTAATTGTTCCGCCTTTAACTACTTTGGCATTAATCCCGCGCATCTGATAGCGTTTTCCAATTTCAGAATTCACAAATTTCATGGCATCTAAACCGAAACGTGCAACAAACTTCTTACAGCCAGTATGCGGCTCCGCTGTGACTTCTATAATCGTCTCGCCAATTTGTAATTGAGTTCCAGCGGGTAAGTTCTCTTTACTTAAATCTAAGTCTAAGAAAATTTGATCTCCAGCGAGTTTCCAGCGGTCGTCACTTTTGGCAACTAAAGAGATGACACGTGAATTCATGATGTTTAATTGCATGTCTGGATGTGCTGATTTATCCGATGTTCGACTGCTTGGTCTGACTTTCCACATATCGCCAACTAACCCCTCTACAGTGCTAAGCGAAGCTGTTTCTAAAACTTCGCGATGGTTTTCCTTTGGTCGCCTTACGATTAAATCTAATGGGCTTTTGTCTTTTGGGGAAGAAGCAATGTAATCGATTTGCTCTTCGAGTTCTGCGTAAGAAAGATGATCTGACATTTTTAGTTTCTCAAAGATTTAGCTTCTAAATTAGTCCTTATCTTAAATTAAATAGTGTCCAAATTAGTCTTGGTAAAATCGCTGTTTATATTTCCAGTGTTCAATGTTGTTTTTGGTTCGAACAACATAACTTCTACTTCCTCTTCAGCAACCGGCTGGTGTAACGTTCCTTTTGGGATGACAATAAATTCGCCTTCGCGAATGGTTTTTGTTTCAGATTCAAGATTCATCTTTAAAGTTCCTTTAATTACTAGAAACATTTCATCTTCATTCTCATGTAAATGCATGTCGAAAGCGCCTTTTAGCTTTGCCAATTTCACATATTGGCCATTTAATTCAGCCACAATTCTTGGGTTCCAATGGTCTTGAAAGAGATTTAGTTTTTTAGAAATAGTTACAACATCCATATTATTCTTCTGAAACTTCAATAGAGTTCTCTTCTCTAATCGTTGTTGGTGTAAGCATATATTTTCCGCTATAGCGCGAAATGTTTACAGACTCTTCTTGAGAGAAAATTATTTTTTGTGCGTTTGGCAAACTTGTGGTTATACGATGAAGGTAGCTCATGTTGTCATTCTTCATAATAACTTCTGCGTCATCTATAATTAGGGTTTTTACATCGCTTAAATTGATGCCCTCTATAGAAAGCAATTTGCTAATGCGCTTAGGAGAGCCAATAACAACATCAGTTCCGAAATAGATTACGTTTTTTTGCTTTTGGATATCCGCACCCTCAAAGCCAACATGAAAGCGAAGATCTGTGTGTTTACCAAATTCTTCAAACCGCTCTTGCAATTCAATTACAGCATCTTTGTCTTTACAAATGACCATTGCTCGAGGTACATCCGCAACAGCTTCTTTGAGTTGCTGAATTAAACTAATGATATAAGAAGTGGTTTTGCCGGAATTTTCTGGACCGATAGCCACCATTTCTAATCCACTCTTAATGCGAGAAATCCATTTTTTCTGCGAACCATGAGCGGATGAAATACCCAATTCTTCTATTGATTCTTGAAGCTCGGGAGAGATTTTTTTGATAAACATGCTGCAAAGAAAAGGTTTTAGATACAACGAATGTTGATGGTGAGTTAAATAGTAACGATTTGATAAAAGACTGTTTTAGTTGATTTTTTAAAAGGAAAATTAATACTTATGAAAAGTGAAATATATCTTGAGCATGCCAACTTTACTGTTTCAAACCTTTTTGAAAGCGTAACTACCCACGAACAAAACAAGAAGTGCGGATTAGAGAATATTTTAGAGATTTTAATGGCAATGAATTTGAGTATACAGATTACTTCATGGATGATAAACTGTCCAGAAGCACATGTATAGACTAAAGTATCTGATATTCAATTGTTTAAAAATTAGTAGTTTTAGCATAAACTAAAATTTACTAACCATGTTCAAAAAAATTATTATTACTCTAATCGCAATTGTAATGCTGGTGGTTATCGGGGCTGTTCTCTTTGTGAACCTTAGTTATGAGAAAGATTATTCCGAAGGTCATCCCGTGTCAGTATTAAAAATAGAAGGTGATTCGGCCATGATCGCTCATGGTAAGTATCTCGCTCATGGGCCGGCACATTGTTCACATTGCCATGCTCCGATGTCAGAATTTGCAAAAATGGAAAGCGGAGAAGACGTCAGTTTAGTCGGAGGCTTTGGATTGGAAATACCACCAGGTACATTTTATGCGCCAAACATTACTTCAGATAAAGAGTCGGGAATTGGGAATTTGACAGATGGCGAATTGTATAGAATGATGCGCTACAATGTCAATCACAAAGGACAAGCAGTCTTTGATTTTATGCCGTTTATCAATATGTCTGAAGAGGATATTTATTCGATAATTGCATATCTGAGAACATTAGAGCCAGTTAAGATTGATTCGAAACATTCAGAATACTCTCTCTTAGGTAAAGTCATTTTGGCATCAGGTGGCATTATGCCGGGAGTTCCAGATCAACCTGTTTTAGAATCCATTGAAAAAGAAGTATCCATAGAATATGGAAAATATTTAGCTTATGCTGTTGCCAACTGCAGAGGCTGCCATACCAACAGAGATATGAAAACGGGTGAATACATTGGTGAAGAATATGCAGGAGGGCTGCAGTTTGGACCAGACAATCTAACGCAAGGCGATGCTTTTATTACACCAAACTTAACTCCAGATTCTAAAACTGGTATTATGACTAATTGGAATGAAGAAGAATTTGTGACGCGAATGAAGGGGGGAAGAATTCATGATTTTTCGCCTATGCCTTGGGGCGCTTTTAGACAAATGGAAGATGATGACTTAAGAGCGATTTATATGTTTTTAATGGATTTAGATCCAATACAAAATGATGTGGGAGAAGTACATACTCCTGCTGAGACTTAAATAGAAAAGGCCGCAATCTGCGGCCTTTTCTTATTTCTTTTTCTTCTTATTCTTCTTGCGTTTTTTTTCTTCAACCTCTTCCAATTCGGTTAATAGGCTCTTCCAATCTTCTTTTACCTCTTTGGTTTCAATGAGCGTATTATCATACTCATCTTTGGTTAACACCAATCTACTAATTGGTTTACCAAGGTTTGTCTCAATTTCTTTCAAAAGATCTTTTTCTTCAGTACTGCAAAAAGATACTGCTTCACCTTTATTGTTTCCACGACCTGTTCTTCCCACACGGTGCACGTATTGCTCAGATGATTCAGGTAAATCGTAATTCACCACATACTCCACATTTGGAATGTCGATTCCTCGAGCACTTACATCGGTGGCAATTAATATTTTTAATTCTCCGCTTCTAAACGCAACCATGGTATCAGATCGTTCAGATTGAATCTTATCGCTGTGAATTGTGTCCGTCACAATATTGACGCGTTCCATTGCTTTTTTGAGACGTTCGGCACGCACTTTTGTGCGAACAAAAACAAGCGTCTTTTTACTCGGGTGACTGTTAATTAAGTTCTCCAGAAAGTAACGTTTGTCGTCCATTTCAACATCAGCCACAGCGTGATTAATGTTTTTGGCAACAGGGTCTTTTGGTGAGATTTGTATGCGAATGGCATCCGTTACTAACGAATACGCCAAGTTTTTAATTTTCTCGTTTATCGTTGCAGAAAAAAAGAGGGTTTGGCGCTTCCGCGGAAGGTTATGCATTAACCCGCGTATGTCTTTTATGAAACCTAAATCTAACATGTGATCGGCCTCATCTAAAATCAATATTTCAACACGTCCTAAATCTAAAGCGCCTTGACTCACTAAATCAAACATACGTCCAGGTGTTGCAACAAGTACGTCTACACCTTTATTGAGCTGCTCTTTCTGTGGATCTTGTTCTACACCACCATGAATACAAAACGACTTAATACGGGTGTGTTTACCCAACGTTTTAAAAACGGAATCAATTTGCAATGCCAACTCATGCGTAGGTGCCATAACTAAGCACTTTACACCATCTGCTCGGCCTGTAATTTTTCGCTCTTGTAAAACCTGTAAAACAGGAATAGCAAAGGCAGCAGTTTTACCCGTTCCCGTTTGAGCAATGGCGAGTACATCTTCCCCTTTCAAAATAGGAGGGATGGACTTGAATTGAATATCAGTAGGCTTTCTGTAGCCTTCTTTAGCAATTGCTGTTTTTATGCCGTCCGCTAGGCGGTATTGTTCAAATTTCATGAAATGTAAATCTGCGGCAAAGATAATAGCATTGCCTAAGTATCAATGTCTTTTGACTATTGCTTTTGGTTCAGCTTTCTGCCATCTTCATGTAAAATAAAAACAGGAAGTTCTGGATTTACAGAAAATTCTAAGCTGTTTTCTTTCTTAAAAAGTGTATCCATGAAGCCATGCTTTCTTTTTACAAGAACGAGCAGGTCATTGTCGCCTTTAAGGTGTAAATAATGCTTGATTCCCTTGCTTACAGAAGAGCGTCTTATCTTTTTAAAAGAATGCTTTATCCCTTCGCTGAACAAGAATTCTTCGCGGCTCATTTCGTTATGCTGTAGCGCTGAACCATGATCTTTAGAGGAAGTTTTTACATGCGCAATTCTAACTTCAGCATCATAGAATTTTGCCAAATTTACAATTGGGTCTAGTGCGTCATCGTTTTTAATAGGATTGAAATCGGAAGCCCATAGAATCTTTTCTATTGGTTTGTAGACATAGTCTTCAGGAACTATAAAAATAGGAAGTGTTACACCATTTAAGAAACGTGCAGTACGGCCTTCCATTAATATTTTATCTATTCCATTTACCTTTCTTGTTCCCACAAGAATGGCTCTGATATCATGATCGTCAGCGTATTTTTCTATTTGCTCCTCATAATCGCCAACAGCGATATGAGTAGAAATCTGAACTTTATTCTCTTTGTTTAATTGAGTTACAATAGCGTTTACATCTCTTTTTAGTTGAGCGCTTTTTTCTTCGCTCGTAGCGTTGGTTTCGGTTGCATGAAAAACTACAATGTCAAGGTTGACAATTTGAGAAATTTTAATAGCATATCTTATCGCATTTTCACCGGTAAGGTTAAAATTAAAGGGAACTAATATCATAGGTGTTCAAAATTTATACAAGCCGAAAATAAGGATTAGAGCTAGACAATAAAAAAAATGAGACGAGTGAATTTACAGCGAACTATTGTAGGGGTTTGTAGCAGAAAAAGCCACCAAACAAGAGGTTTGTGGCTTTCAAAATAGGTTTCTTTATTTATCTATAAGAGTTGCTATCCTGTCCAAGCTCAGCTTTCTCTATCGAATAGAAAAATGTAACCATTTGTAAACCCAAACGTTTCGAATGGCGCTACTTTTCAAGTTTAACGAAAAAGCTAACTTTATCAGTCTTGGATTACAGAAAAACAGTTATAATTTAAAAATCCCAACCATTTGGTCGGGATTCTTTATTCTATCAACTTAGTAAATAGTTTACTTCACAAGCAATTTACCAGAAGGTTTAAATTTAGTTAAGTCAATCTCAACTGTTTTAAAGACTATTCAATACATCTGCTAATTCTTCAAATGTTGCATCCTGAAAACTCAACACTTCAACATGATCTTTAACAATATCTACTTCTTGTAAACTGTATTGCATATTTATGCCGGTATGGTGAATTCCAACAAATTGAACAGATTGGCCTACAGGTTGTGCATAGCCTCCATCGATCTCAAATTGGCCCAAGTTACTGTTCCAATTTGTAACAGGAACAATGGAAGATATTGATGAGATGTAAATGTAAACCTTGGTGTTTAGTGGACTATGTCCAGTAGGGAGTTTTATATCCACATATGTCCTCGGTCTAGGATCTCCCCAAAGGTAATCGCAATTCACTTGCCTGTACATGTTAATTAAACCAAAAGCGTAATACGCAGTATTAGAATCAATTGTAGGTGTTATTTCCGTATTTGCTTCTTGTGTCCAATCAAATGATCCGTTCTGTTCAGATCCTACAAAAAGTTCCATTGAGGAGTCTAAACTTGTTGTAGGAGTTTTAACTTGAATAGACTTTCCGGGTGCTAATAATAAGTCCACGCCATTTTGCCTTGCACTCATTGCAAATTCACCACCACTCACAAGTATGTTTCCGCTAGAAACGGTTGGCATATCCATACTTATCATTGCGCCAGCAGAATAAATTTCTTGGAGTTCAAAATCAACATTGCCAGTTATAGGAGTCCCATTGGCTGAGACAAAAGCATTTTTAGGGAATTCAAAGCGCGTCCCTTCTTGACCGACTATCGAACTTCCTTCTCCTGTGCTAATCGAATACTGTTGTGCTAAAGGTTGATTTTCTGTTAAAAAAGCATCGATATACTTTAGGGTTGAACTTTGCTGTGAATTAGTATTTTCTTTTTTACACGAACTAACTAGACCTATACTCGTGACTAGAACTAAAACACAAACCGTAATTAAGCTGTTTCTTTTTTGCATTGGATTGGAATTTTTATGCTTAAATGTATGCATTCTTGTTCTAAGCGAGTTATTGAATAATTTAACGGTAATCTTGATTAAATATTCGAATCCATTATTTCACTAGCATTTTTCCAGAAGGTTTAAATTTAGTTAAGTCAATCCCTTCTACTGCAGCTTCGTACTCTTCCATGGTTGGAGTTCTTCCTAAAAGTGTAGATAAAACAACAACTGGTGTTGAAGAAAGTAGTGATTCTCCTTTTTTCTCGTCAGAATCTTTTACAACTCTTCCTTTAAATAGGCGAGTAGAAGTAGCCATTACCGTATCTCCTGGAGCCGCTTTTTCTTGGTTACCCATACAAAGGTTACAGCCCGGGCGTTCTAGGTAGAGAATGTTTTCATATTGAGTGCGCGCATCACCTTTAGGAGCATCATCGTTAAATTCGAAACCAGAATAGTGTTGCAACACTTCCCAGTCGCCTTCAGCTTTAAGCTCGTCTACAATGTTGTAAGTAGGTGGAGCAACCACTAGTGGAGCCTTGAATTCAACTTTTCCTTTTTGCGCTTCAATGTTCTTCAACATTTGCGCTAATATTTTCATATCGCCTTTGTGAACCATACAAGACCCAATAAAGCCTAAGTCTACTTTTTTATCACCACCGTAATACGACAATGGTCTGATGGTGTCGTGCGTGTATCGTTTAGAAACATCAGCGTTATTTACATCAGGATCAGCAATCATTGGTTCTGCAATCACATTTAAATCTACTTCAACTTCTGCGTAGTATTTTGCATTTGCGTCAGGCGTTAGCGCAGGTTTGTCGCCCGATCTAATTTCCTCAATTCTTTTGTTTGCTTTATTTATCAAACCTTGAAGAACGGAAATGTGATTATCCATTCCCTTCTCGATCATGATTTGTATTCTAGACTTCGCGATTTCCAAAGATTCGATGAGCGTATCGTCTTCAGAAATACAAACAGATGCTTTCGCTTTCATTTCTGCCGTCCAATCGGTGAACGTAAAGGCTTGGTCTGCGGTAAGCGTTCCAATGTGAACCTCAATGATTCTACCTTGGAATACATTCTCTCCACCAAATTGCTTTAACATCTGAGATTGTGTTGCATGAACAACATCACGAAAGTCCATGTAGCTTTTCATCTCGCCTTTAAACGTAACTTTTACAGATTCAGGAAGTGGCATAGAGGCTTCTCCAGTTGCTAATGCTAATGCCACAGTACCAGAGTCGGCACCAAAGGCAACACCTTTAGACATTCTCGTATGAGAATCGCCACCAATCGTAATATCCCAATCGCTTACAGTAAGGTCATTTAATACTTTATGGATAACATCCGTCATGGCGAAGTATCCTCCTTTTGGATCGCGAGCAGTAATCAATCCAAAGTCATTCATAAACTTCATCAGCTTAGGAATGTTCGCCTTAGACTTATCATCCCAAACGGAAGCAGTGTGACACCCTGATTGATAGCCAGCATCTACAATTGGAGAAATAGTAGTTGCGGCCATTGCTTCTAATTCTTGAGAAGTCATTAACCCTGTAGTGTCCTGAGAACCCACAATGTTTACTTCTACACGAACATCAGAGCCGGGGTGTAAAATGGCGCCAGGCGCAGTACCCACTGCATTTTTATTGAATATTTTTTCAACAGCTGTTAAGCCTTGGCCTTCCACGGTCACTTCTTTAGAAGGGGCATATACCTGAGGCACATCTATACCCAAAGTCCTTGCGGCAAAGGTTTGTAGCTTTTTACCAAATACAACTGCATAAGAACCTCCGGCTTTAATAAACTCAACTTTTTGTGGAGTTAATGCAGCCGAAATATCTTTAAGCTCGTGCGTACCGTGGTACAACTTTTTCTCTTTTGTATTTATCGTTAATACCGTTCCCGTTGCAACGGAATACGTTTGCTCTAAAACAGGCTCACCTTTCGCATTGCGAACAGTCTCGCCATTCTCGTCCTTCTTATTAACCCAGTTTTTAAGGTCAATGCCAATACCGCCCGTCACTCCAACCGTAGTTAAAAAAATTGGTGAAATACCATTTGTACCTGCAATAATTGGAGCGATATTTATGAACGGCACATAAGGACTCGCTTTGATTCCTGTCCAGAGCGCCACGTTATTTACACCAGACATTCTAGACGAACCAACACCCATGGTTCCTTTTTCAGCAATAAGCATGACACGTTTGTCAGGGTGTTCTTCTTTTAAAGCTATAAGTTCATTTTGCATGTCTTTGTTATGCTCAAATAAACACTGGCCATGCAATTCACGATCTGATCTAGAATGGGCATCGCCACCCGGAGAAAGTAAATCTGTTGAAATATCTCCCACGCCTGCGATATACGTTACAACTTCAATTTTCTCATCTACTTCTGGAAGCTTAGTAAAGAACTCAGCGTTAGCATAACTTTCCAAAATTTCTTTCGCAAAAGCATTTTCTGCTTTATAAGCATTTTCTAAACGAACGGTGTCAGCATCGTAAAGGAAAACTTGAGTTTTTAATACTTTAGAAGCTTCTGTGGCTTTGTCAATATCATCGCCTAAAGCGATGTCAAGAAGGACTTCTATGGAAGGTCCTCCTTTCATATGAGACAGCAACTCAAAGGCAAAAGTTGGAGTGATTTCGTCAACCACAGAATCACCAAGAATAATTTCCTTTAAAAATTTAGCTTTTACTCCAGCCGCAGCAGTAGTACCAGGTAAAGTATTGTAAAGTAAAAATAGAAGAGAATCTTCGCGATCCTCGTTATTTTTATCCTTGATTTGATCAATAATTTCACTCAATAAATCTGAGGCATCAATAGGTTTAGGGTGAAGTCCCTGTCCTCGTCTTTCTTCGATCTCTTGGATGTAATCGATATATGTCATAATTAGAAACCTTTTAAATATTAAAGGGAGATTTTGTTGAAAATAAGCAGCTCTTTAAAGCGTTTTCGAGCCAATTTATAAACTCTAAAACTTTCTTGATTCTGTTATGCTCAGAGAGCATATGCTAATTATTTTCAAGAACTAAACCTCCATTTTGGGAGGCGCGAAAATAGGCTATAGCAGCCTTTTTTCCAATTGAAATCTTTTGAAAACGAAGCGATGAAAAAGTGAATTAATGAAAAGACTTGTCTGAAAAGAACGAGTTGTCTTACTGTATGACTATCTTCTCGGTTCTGATAACTCCTTTGTATCTTAAGTGAACAAGGTAAACGCCTTCTGATAAATCAGACAAATCAAAAGCCGAAGTGCCGTTTGATAAATTTTCTTCTCTCAACAATCGGCCTTGTAAATCAAGAAGAATAAATTCAACACCTTCTAAGTCACTGCTTAAAACAATTTTTAATGTTTTGTTGTTTGCAATAATGGCGGTGTTATCAAATACATTTTGAGCGATATTTAATAGGTTGCCAGCCGCTAGGATACTGTCTCCGGGGGTTAGTTCAACCGCAAAATCTTTTACAGTAAAACTGTTGCTGCCCAATGAAACGTCAACTCTAGCCCAAGCAAAATGTAGTGAATCACCAATACGCACTTGCATTCCTAAAAAGCCATTTGTGGTTGGTCCAACCCAGTTACTGTTCGGGTAGGAAATACCATCTACCTCAAAAGCCATGTAGCCTTTTACCTCGCTGCCGCCAATGCCTTGAAAGTTTTCATACTGATTAATGATAGTGCCAGGTGTAACATTAGCTGGATAATTAAATCCATTCATGGCCTCGCCAATAACTCTATTGTAAACACTATCAAAAGGTGAGATGAGAACAGCATTGACATTTTCTGTTAAACCAGAATCAATAATTTGAGTTAATCTAAAATCTGGATTACCGTCTTGATTTAAATCTAAGTCGTAAAACCCACCGTTTGTAGAAACCGTAGTGTCATTAATATCAGTGTATTGAACTTGAGCATTCGCCACACCAACCGTAGCCGCTGCACTTGCAACCGCACTGTACTTTACCAACTTACTTTTTAAATCTTTCTTCATACTGCTTCTCTAGGAGCCAAATAAACGCTGCCAAAAGTAAAATTAATGTTGAGACCTGTTCAAATTGTAATCAATGCATTTCAACATTTTTTCTTGGTCTAAATCTTTGTCAAGGAAAACACAAATATTTTCAATCAATTGGGTCGGATTTTCTAAGAGTTCTTCATAGCTCAATTTGAGGAATTTGATGTTTGTTTGATGGTTCAGCCAAGCATCGCACGTTTCTCTGATTTGATTTAATCCTGTTGCTAGATTAAACTGTAACACGTCATTACTTGTGCCTTTCATCTTGTTTTGAGAGTATATAACAGATTGCAAATTGCGTTTTATGACAATGACTTTATAAGAAAACGAACTTGGTAATTCTTGAATCAAAGGGTACGTAATTTTAAAAGCTTGAGCCTTCTTGTCTTTAAACAATTCAAAATAGGAGTTTGGTCTGGTTAGGCTTTCAAATTCATAGTAACCCTTGGGGTTGTTAACATCAGATGGGCGTTTTTCATCTGTATAAATTGAAATTCCACCTGCCTTTAATAATTGCATTATTAAAGATGTACCAGAACGCGGTAAGCCACTGACAACAATTTTTGACTCAATTTTTTGAAAACTTCTAATCAATTGAGGTGATTTGAGTTTAGTTCGGTACAAATCATTTAAAAGCTCAAGTACTTCTTTTTGCTGTCCGTTTTGACTGAGCGACAATTCAAGGGCGTTTGCTGCATCTTCAAAATGCTCGAGTTTGACTAAGCAAACTCCAATTAGCTTGTGTGCCTCTGGGTTCTTGAAAATATAATCCAGTGAATCTAAAAGAAGATCAAGCGCTTCTTCAAATTCGCTTTTGCCTAAATGAAGTTTTGCGAGCTCAGTCCAGTTTTGGGCAATCTCTTTGTTTAAAGAAAGGGAAGACTCAAAGTTGAGTTTGGCGCTTTCGTAAATGCCCAATTTTAAATAGGTCTTAGCGATTAAGTGATGAAGAGCTGCACTTTTGCTCGTTTTGCTAATCTTTTCAAAAAGCTCCAGAGCTTCGTTGAATTTTTGTGTTGCGAAATAATATTGTGCTTTTAAGAAATCAATCTCTTGAGATGACGTCTCTGATTCATCTAATTGCTTTAGGGCTTTTAAAAAATTATCCCAGTCAGAATTCGCTAAATACAATTTGCATAAAAAAGAAGTATGTCGAACTTCTGCATTTTGATGTAACGCGACTTTTTCCATTACGTGAATAGCCTCATTCAATTTACCTCCATCTAAATAAGACTGAGCTAGGTAAAAGTCATTCTCAATTAATGTTTTGGTCGCGGCATTTTCGCCAAGATCAGAATTGTCC